>Ga0073928_10000316_pt1 | contig 115553 bp, 97 predicted proteins | sample PaiPotPPA55metaG_FD_76969 | JGI IMG/M metagenome (GOLD analysis project Ga0073928, IMG submission 76969) | Iron sulfur acid spring bacterial and archeal communities from Banff, Canada, to study Microbial Dark Matter (Phase II) - Paint Pots PPA... ... | reverse complement strand
GCTTCCGTTCAAACTCGACGAGCTTCTCTAGTTCCGGCCGCAGCACGTTGCGTCCCGTCATCGCGTAGCGGAGGAACGTCGACATGGTCTTCCAACCGCAGATTTGCATGATGCGCGGCGCCGGTATCCCGGCGTCCAGCATTCGTTGCGCCGCCGTCCGCCGCAGGTCGTGCACCAGAAGGCTCTCGTTCACTCGCCATGCGGCAGCCGCGCCTCCACAGCTTGTCGAAGCGCTGCCAACTTCAGCGCTCCAACTAGAACAACTCGGAATGTTTGGAAAGCTGACATTGCGTTTCGCGCAAATCTACCACGACAACCAACTTCAGCGACCTTTCGGGACTAATTTGATTGTTATCGGCCGTGCTCGGTTAGAGGCCGAAAAATGCACCTTCGAGCTCATCACTGCGTCATCGGTCATGATGTCCATGACCGTATACTGAAATCCTTGAACTGCGGCAAAGGTAAATTTGCCTGATGCATCAGTCTCCACTGAACCCGCCCATTGGAACATTCCCTCCATTCGCGTTCCTATGTTAGCGTGCACCTCTCTCGCGGGTGTGCCATCTGGGAGCAAGACGACGAACTCAACTGGCGTGCTCGTCAACGCAACCGGCAATTGAAAATCGCACCGCTGCGAATTAAGGTTCTCGTTGATTTCAAACGTGGATGCACCTGCTTCTTTATCCGCGTGCGGCCAGTACTGCTCGGGATAGGGATTCTCCGCGGTCGGGGCCTTGTAGATGTTCAGCACGATCTTATAGGAGCCGGGTGCAACGCCGAGGAATGAATACTCTCCGTTCTCGTGCGTTTTCACGGTCGAGCCGATCAGAAGCTCCGACTTTTGATCTCGGCCTTTGCCCTCCACCCGGATTAGGTCCAAACTCAGTCCGGGTTGCGCCGGCGTGCCGTCGGAACGAATGACGCGGCCACGAATCGTTCCCGGCCAGTTTTTATTCAGAAGCAGGTTGACCACGGCACAGCCGCGGGCTTGGACGGTTGCATCGTCCTCCTCAAAATCATTGCTGGTGAATCCGGGCTTGCTTGCGGTTACTCCATAGGAACCGGGCTGTAGTCCGGCAAGAGAATACCGCCCGCTGCTATCGGTTGTCGTTGTAGCTTTCGTTTCATTGTTCGAAATCTCGACGCTCGCGCCTGATAACGGATTGCCTGTCTTGGTCACGTCGCCTGTGCCCATCGTGACATGGCCCGAGATGGTTCCCGTGGGCGCTGCGCCCGGGAGGCTATTTAGGAACGCCAAATCTTCTGCGGCATACTTCACATTTCGGCTGCGCGTACACCCGCGGGATGGGAGATAACCAGATCCGTCGTCGTGCGTGTACATCAGGTACTGTTCACCGACATACAGAGACGGGCCGTCGCACATCCCACTGTCGTAAAGAATGACTGTCTCTTCGGAGATACCCATGTAGGCCTTGTCGACTCGCATGCGGAAGAGGCCTGCCTCAATCGTTTCGGTGACCGTCCCGAGGAAGATCATCGGCACCGCGGAATATTCTACGCACGGTGGAGGTGGCGGAGCGCATTCGCAAGCCAGTGCATTCTCCGGCGTGATCGTCAGATTCGTAGCCGCCAGGAGTAATGCCACAAGGGCTGTACGACCTGCCCGACCCGAAACACACTGGTCATGCCTGAGGTTTCCCATGCTCTAAATTGCACATCAGAAGCGTCGTTGGCGGCAACTATCTTCCGTAACGCGATGAGCATGGCCTGAAAAGACATGCGGGCTTCCCTCATTGTTTTCTGACTCAAGGCTTTCGGGCCGCAATATCAGCCCGGATCACAGTCAAGTAGTCGCCGGCGGATTCGAGCGCTCGCTCGGCGTCATGGTGAGAAAGAAATCCGGTGTCGTCATAAAGGGCTGTATTGCGCTTCCGGCGGAGGCGATCAAAGACGGTCAGCAGACTCGCATGTTTCTTGTCGATGCGTGAACGCACAAAATCGATGATGGCGATGTGGTGCCCAGGCTGACTTCTCGCACGGAATCCATGGCTGAACATGAACCCGACGGAAGCTTTCAGCATTGCTTCGTAGGCTTATTGAAGACAAGCTTCTTCATCAAAAGCGAGAATCTTGCGGGCCGAAACCAGCTTCTTATCCGCGCTCGCGAGGAAGCGGTCGATTTGCGCCCAGTCAACGGCGTGCGGTTTTAGCTTCTTCATCTCGACCTATGAGCGAAACACGCTTATTGTGCCAGACGTTTTTCAGAAACGCATCCTTCCGAATACGGCGTGACTCGAATTCCTTCGGTGTTAGAACCGTGTAGTTGATTTCACGCCCGAGTTGCTGCTCAAGCCTTCGCACAGCTTGTGCTAGGACTTCTTCACGCGGGAAGCCAATCATGAGCACGTCTATATCGCTGGCAGTGTCCTGCTGGTTGCTTGCAAATGAACCGTACAGATAAGCCTCGTCTATTCCCTCGATTCTCTTGAGGGATCGCGCGATCAGGGGCGCCGCACCAATGGTTTTCGCCACGATCTTGCGCACCTCACCAAAAAGCGGATACTCCCTATTGAGTTGAAAGTATTTTTGGCGGCCAATCACTTCCGAGAGAAATAGACCTTCGCGCTCTAGGCGTCTCAACTCTTTTGACAGGTTCGACGGATCGATGCTCAACCTCTCGGCCAAGTCCCGCAAGTGGTGACGGGCCGTCGGGTTGGTGAAGTAATAAACCAGCAGTTGCTGGCGCGCCTTAGAGCGAAGGTCAAGCATTGTGGTAGAAATATACTACAAATGTGGTAATAGATGACAACGATAAGATGAGGAGCTGTTCGCCAATGTCGAGGTGAAACCGCTTGGTCGCGGGGCTTTCTGCGGCTGTTTTTGAACCCATGAATTCAACCCACGGTTCGCAATGCGTTTTAGGCATGGATGCTGTCCAAAGCGGACCTACCATCCAGGGAATAGACGAGATTGACTTAAAGTTCATAATAATGTACATTAAGCCGTATTGTGACCATTGTTGTGGACATTAAATATGAGGACAAGCCGATCATCCGTCATACTCCCACTCCCGGTAAGGCATGCTCTACGCAAGCTTGGCCGCGACATCCGTGATGCCCGGCGGCGGCGGCGCATCCCGACGGCCATCGCGGCGCAGCGCGCCTCGATCAGCCGCACGACCCTCGTCAAGATTGAAAAGGGCGATCCCGGCGTCGCGATTGGGATATACGCCACGGTCCTTTTTGTGCTGGGCATGGCGGACCGGCTGGGCGATCTCGCAGCGCCGAAGAACGATCCCGTGGGCCTGCAGCTCGAAGAAGAAAACCTGCCGCAACGCATTCGCGTGGCGCGCAGGCCGAAACGCACGAAAGACAAGTGATGGACAGAGAGGCTCTCGTATACGTGGATCTCGACGGCGTCCCGCACCTGATGGGGCGTCTGTGGGCCCGTACGCGCAAGAACAAGGAAAGCGCCACCTTCGAATACGACAAGACATGGCTGGAAAATCCTGCGCGATTCTCTCTGGAGCCAGCCCTGCAGGTTGGTCCGGGCCCGTTTCACACACCGGCAGACGCGCCCATGTTCGGCGCCATCGGCGACTCCGCGCCCGACCGTTGGGGACGCGCGCTCATGCGCCGCATGGAACGCAGGCGCGCGGAGCGCGAGGGCCGGGCGCCGCATACGCTCCAGGAGATCGACTTCCTACTGCTGGTGGACGACGAGGCCCGTCAGGGCGCGCTGCGCTTTGCGGAAAAAGAAGGCGGACCCTTCCTGTGGGAGGAGGGCATCAAGCGCATCCCTCCGCTAATCGAACTCCCGAAACTGCTCTCCGCGGCCGAACATGTGATGGAACAGAAAGACACCGACGAGGAACTGCTCATTCTGTTCGCGCCCGGCTCCTCTCTTGGCGGCGCGAGACCCAAGGCTTCCGTCAGGGAAAAGGACGGCCATCTCGCCATCGCGAAATTCCCACGCAAGGACGATGAAATCAACACGGTGGTCTGGGAGGCGGTCGCACTGTCCCTCGCGCGGAAATCTGGCATCCCCGTTCCCGAATCCCGTGTCGAAAACATCGCCGGCAAGCCTGTGCTCCTCCTGCGACGCTTCGACCGCGACGGCGAACGGCGTATCCCGTTCCTCTCCGCGATGAGCATGCTCGGATCTAAGGACAATGAAACCCGCAGCTATCTGGAAATTGTTGACGCGCTGCGCCAGTACGGCGCTCTGCCGCAAGCCGACATGGAAGCGCTGTGGCGGCGGCTGGTCTTCAACATACTGATCTCCAACACCGACGACCACCTACGCAATCACGGCTTTCTGTACGAAGGCCAGGCGGGCTGGCGCCTGTCACCCGCTTACGACCTCAACCCGGTGCCGACCGACATCAAGCCGCGCATCCTCAGCACCGCGATCAACGAAGACGACAACACGGCCTCGCTTGGCCTAGCAGTGGAGGTGGCGGGGTATTTCGATCTGGACAACCGCAAAGCGCGCGACATCGCAAAACAGGTCGGCAAATCCGTCTCGAAGTGGCGCGAAGAAGCCGCGCGGCATGGCCTGAACAAAGCCGAAATGGACCGCATGGCATCGGCCTTCGAGCATGAGGATCTGCGCGCCGCGCAGCAGGGCGGATCAGCTAGAGCCTGAGCAGGAAATTATGGATCCGTCTGCCGCGCTCGATCGAAAGTACGATTCTTAGAAAACCTCTCGATTCGACGACTACTTTTTGATCGCGAATTACATCTAATAAACCAAGTCTCAAGCTGACGGCGCGCACTTCGTGCATCGAATACTCAAGCGGTGAGGAGAAATCTTATGAAACGAATCCTGACGGGAGTTTTCTTATCAGCGGCGCTTTTCGGCATCTCAGCCGCACAGGACTCAACGCCAAACGGCGCCACGGCGCCCCAGAACCGGAATCCGGTGCCGAGTCAGGCTGCACCGTCCAGCCCGGGGCAGCCAAGCACCAACACCAAGATCGCGCCGGGCAGCGTTATTCCCGTGCAACTGACGAAGAGCCTCGATGCCAAGAAAGCAAAAACTGGTGACGAAGTCGATGCTGAAGTTACGGCAGATCTGAAGGCAGAAAACGGCGACATCATTGTGCCCAAGAGTACAAAGGTAGTTGGGCGCGTGACGGAAGCACAGGCGCGAAATAAAGAGCAAAAAGAATCGCAAGTCGGCATCGCCTTTGACCATGCGGTTATGAAGAATGGGTCCGACATGACGATGCCGATGTCGATTCAGGCGATCGTTTCGCAGTCGTACCTAAGCGGCGGCAGCAGCGGCGGCGGTAATGGAGCTACGGCCCAGCCGTCGCCATCGCCCGCCGCTGGCGGAACGTCGTCAGGCAATTACGGTGCCCGTTCCGGGGGGATGGGAGCGCCGCAGGCAGCTACCCCCCAAGTACCCTCGGCAGATGCGCCGGCCCCGGCCGCCGATGCTCATCAACCAATCACGGGCAAGACTGAAGGAGTCCTGGGTATTCCGAATCTGACATTGTCCACAACGGCCGACACGGCACATGGTTCCGTGATGAGCTCGGAAAAAAATAATGTGAAGCTGGAGGGCGGTACTTTACTGCTGTTGCGCGTGAATCAATAAGGCTCGACATCTCACAGATCGAAGGTTCGATAGACAGAAGAAGCTTCTTGCGCCTGCAAAAGGGAAATTGCAACATTGTGAACAGCAACCCCTGACGGAGTTCGTCCATCGATCTTTCCGTGATGAGCATGGCCATGCACCACCAGATCGGCTCCGTGCCGATCCACGACTTCAGCCAGACGAGAGGTACCGAGAAAGGGGAAGATCTCTGCCGCTTCTCCTTGCACGGTTTCAGCAATCGGGGAGTAGTGCAGCACCACCACCCGTTTCTTGGTGCGAAGTTGGGACATGGCGCGCTCGAGCTTGAGGGCTTCGTCGATCGAGGCCTGGACAAACTGTTTGACCTCGCGCTCTCCAAAGGCGGTAAGCATCCCGCGCCCAAACCCTCCCACAAAACCTTTGGTCCCGGCAAAGCCGACGCCATCCCGCTCATACGCGGTGCCGTCCAGTACTTTGATTCCGGCTGCAACCATCATTTGGCATAGTTCTTCTTCTTTCCCGCTCTCGAAATCATGGTTTCCCAACACGGCGATAGTCGGAATGCGGAGACGGACCAGGACATTAAGGAGCGGCTCCATTTCGTTGGCCTGCCCGTAGTTAGTTAAATCGCCGGCAAGAACAAGCACATCAGCGTCATTTCGAACCCGCTCAAACTGGTCCTGGAGCTTGGCGTAGCTTTGCGGATTGAAGTGCAAGTCGGCGGTGGCTGCGATTCTCATCGAAATTGACAACGGCCAGAAGACAGCTAGGCGGAGCGCCGAGTTCGCCGACGATGTGACCCTGCTCTCCGGCAGCGCTCGATTTGTTCGAGGCGGCTCTTTCTTTTCTCCTCCAAAAGGTTGGGGAGGCGCCACTCATTCAAGTCGATGGCAAACATGTGGTCATCCACAAGACTACCGCGAAACTTTGCTTCTGAGTTGGGCCTCGCGATCTCATCCCCGAGTCGTTCGAGCAACTCCCGCCAGATGGTTGCAGGCACGTAGCGCGTTTGCGCCGGATAGACATAGCGAAACAACAAGAGCGACCACAGAAGCATTTCCCAATGCTCACCCACCAGTTGCAGCTCACGATCCCAATCAAACGCTGGGTAGGTTCCATAAATTACGTGGGCAATGTCAGCTCCGTCGAAACGCTCCCGCCTCGTGACGAATATTTTTGAAGCCACCAATTCCTCGGGTGCAAGCACACGTGTCTCAACTCCATGCACCACCGCCGCACGGGCGCGCTCAATCCAGGAGTTCTCGACCATGAACACGCCATTACTCATCCCGGTGATCAAGTCGACAAAAAACTCTCCCTTACGCGCTTTGGCCAGCCACACGGGATCGTGAACCTCGCACCCGAAGCCACGCTGTTTCAGATACGGCAGGACCTGATGGCTGGTGCAGGCAGTCATAAATAAATCGAGATCTTTGGTGACGCGGCAAATTCCAGTATGTTGCCGCAGTGCAAACGCTCCCGAAACGGCGTAAGGAATGTGCTTCTCCTCAAGCGCCATGAGTACTTCGCGGAACAACGAAGCTTGCTCTTCGGGAATGTCGGTAGGCATCGACGAGGTTACCGGCAGCGCCGCTTCGGTTTTGCACACTTTTGGCACGGAGTTTGGATGTGCTTCCCGGTCTTGCGGTTGGTGCCGTTCTAAGCGGATTCCACCGCTGCCGTCTGGGCGGGCAACAGGATACGGCGTGTGATTTGTTCGTTGGCGTGCGCTCGATTCGAAGGAAGAACAATGATCTGGCTAGGGGGCCTTCCTGCGGGGTACTTTCGCGCCTTTTTTTCGTGCTTCGGAAAGGCCGATGGCAATGGCCTGCTTGCGGCTGGTGACGGTTCCCCCCTTGCCGCCTTTGCCCGATTTCAGTGTGCCGTGCTTTCTCCGGCGCATCGCGCTTTCAACGGTCTTGCTGGCTGCCTTGCCATACTTTCGTCCACTCGATTTCTTGGTCGAACGTTTCGTAGCTGCCATTTATTTGTCTCTCGATGATTTTTAGTCGAGAAAAACATCCGCAAGGGTTGTCGCTCACATTTTTTCCGCAACATCCTTCGCAATGCAGCATCAAAACCAGAGTTATTATGAAGTTTCGAGTTGATTTGAGGGGGGAGGGTTCACGATGAGAGCCGTGACGGGAGTATTTGCTTCGAAAGCAGATGCGGAGAGAGCGTTAGCCCAGATTCATTCCACCGGCCTGTCGCAGGACCGGATCACATTGCTGACTCCTGAAAACCAGAAGATGCAGCAAGCGGCGGCGCCGCCCGAGGCGCCGATTATCGCCGCGGAGCAGCCTGGCATGGGCAAGGCTGTAGGGGCGGTGTTGGGAACGGCGGCAGGGTTCTCAGGAGGTCCATTGATTGTAGCCGCCCTTCTACCGGGGGTTGGGCCGATCACGGCGCTTGGACTGCTGGGCGGGGCGATTCTGGCCGCAGCCGGAGCAAGCATTGGCGCGGTTGCTGGAGGAAAAGTTGAAGACGCCATGACCGAAGGCCTGCCGGAAGACGAGTTGTTTGTCTATGAAGATGCTCTTCGCAAGGGCCGCAGTGTCTTGATTGCCTTGGCCGATGATGAAGCCGCGGCTTCGCGCGTCCGCGAACTGCTGAGAGTAGAAGGAGCGGAGACTGTCGATGCCGCCCGCGAACAATGGTGGATCGGTCTGCGTGATGCCGAACAGGAACACTATTCGTCTTTCAGCAGAAACTTAAGTGACGACGAAAAATTCTATCGACTCGGATTCGAGTCTGCGCTCCATGCCCGGACACGTTGCAAAGAATACGACCAGGTCTTGGGCGAGATGACGGCACAGATTGAAGAGCTGGAACGTCAGTATCCTGACGTGGAACTGGCCGACGCGTTTCAGCGTGGCTACGAGCGTGGTCGCGACTACTACCAGCAACTATGTGACGAATCCAGGGCAGCGTAAGAAATAAAAGAATAATAATTCCGTCTCAATCTTTGCCGAGACGAGCTCCGCGCCTGTGAGCAAGAGGAATAGCGGCCAGAAGAGCGAAGCCCAGCAAAACCCCGCTGCCTGACTCGGGCAACGATGCCAGGCTATCCTGCCCTTTGGAGAGGTCGCCTGAGTCGGTTCCGATTGGATCTGGCTTTAGCCTAATCACGATCGCGTCCTGAGGGGAATTCTGCAAGGCGCTACCGAATACTATCGACCGTTTCGATAGCACCGGGAGCGATCCCATCACTCCGACGTCAACGGTGGGCACGGGTTGTTCGCGATACACCGGCCTAAGGCTGCTTCCAGACGTCGATAAACTCGCTACGACAATGATGCAAGCAGACCAACCCCAATGTTTGAAAGACATAGGCCTAAACTTTTATTTGTCCTAAGATTCGTCGATATGCTAGTTATTGATTGCGGCAGCCGAGGTGGACTTGCTGCCGCGCCGAAACCAAAATTAACTAAATTGTGAGACCGTGCTGGCTGGGCTGGAATACAGTAAAGCCTGTAAAATACATTGTCGCAAGTAGCAAATCAGGTGAGCCCGTGCCGCAGGTGAGCCCGTACTGAGGGACTAAAGTTTTATGCTGCCTCTCTCTTGTTCGCGAGATGTTGCCTCTTACGCGATCCTGGCTCATCAAAAGCTCCGGCAGTTGGACGCAACAATCTGTGCGACCGGCGGGGCGATTTCTGACGTTGAATGATTCGGTCAAGACCTAGGAAGGTTGCTGCGATGGCTGTTGGCCGAGCAAGCAAAGCGCCGCAGGGAAATGTCTTACCAGTTCTGAAACCGCAATTTTCCCGTTGGGCATTGAAAAGCTTGTATTTTCTTCCGTAAAGGCGTTCTGACATCTTTCGCAGGAGATGCGAGACGGAAGCAAAATTTCTGTGTCCTCCCAAACGTTCGGCCCAATTGGTGGGACATCGCTGTCGCCGAGCAAACTAGCCACCAGCCGTGGGACAACCACGAGGACGTTGGTCCTTTCCCCGCTACGAACGAATGCCACAAGGTGATCGGCCTTCGCACCTTGGATGGTCAACGGCACATACTCACCCTGCTGAAAAACATCAGGCCACTGCTTACGAAAGCATAGAGTTCTCCAGACCAAGAACAGCTTCAGCCTACCGTCCTCGGGCGTCTCCAGCAGTCTGCTTACTGATGGCGGATCAGGATCGCTCCCCGATTTTCGGATGCTCTCGAACCATGCGCGTCGGCGAATATAGTCCACTGGGCGCCGGTTATCGGGATCGACCAGACTGAGATTCCACAACTCGTTGCCTTGATAAATGTCTGGAACACCGGGACACGTAAGCTTGAGAAGTGTCTGCGACACGCTGTTCCAAAGGCCGATGCGGGCGACGCGTCGTTGGAAGGGCATGAAGTCATTCAAGAAATCGTTGTTGACTCCGGGAGTCAACAACGATTTCACGAAAGATGAAACAGCATTTTCGTATGCAGTATTGCGGTTGATCCAGCTTGTGCTCTTCTTCGCCTCGCGGATCGCTTTCAGCATGTATTGTTCGATCCGCTCCCGAAAAGCATCCCAGCCGTTCTGATCGTTAAAAGCTTCGAATGGCCATGCGCCGACCAATGTTTGGTAGAGCAAGTATTCGTCATTCGGAGAAGGAGCAGGGTTATCGTTCACCAGGCTCTTATGACCCCGATTAAATCGCTTCCACTCTCGGATCCGCAGCCTCCACAGCCCCGACATTTCTGAGAGCACATTGATGCGCGCGCGTACATCCTCCGAGCGCTTTGAATCATGCGTGCTCGTGGCCAGCATCGTGTGGGGCCAACTGCGCACGCGTTCCTGATTGGCTTCGTGAAATTCCTCTGTCGTTATTCCGAAGCGGTGAAGATCGCTGCCTACATCGTTCAGCGAGACCAGGCGGTTGTACCGGTAAAATGCGGTGTCTTCCAGTCCCTTGGCCATCACCGGGCTGGTGAACTGCTGGAACTTCATCGCGAACGCTGTGACGGCATCACGGTAAGCTGCATCCTGCCCATCGGCGATTCGCGTCAAAAGAACTTCGCGGATGAAATCGAAGACACTGATGTCAGCGGCTGGACTTCTCCATTTTGCCGAGTCAATGGCAGTGCGGATGTAGCGCTCGTCATCTTCCGATACGCCTGAGGGGCTAACGTAAGTGCGGTATACGGGGAAGCTGGCGACCACCTCGGTGAGCGCATCGCGCACACTGTTCAGAGTGAAGTCGCAGGTGTGCCGCTTGGAGAGCGCGATTCGTGTGAGTTGGTTGGCCAGCACATTCAGTTCGCTCACCAAGGCAACCCGAATGATCAGTCTTCGACATCGGTACGCGAGGTCGTCGAAATCAATTTCATCGCCGATAAAGTTTCGGTAGATGCGATCAATGCGGGTTGCGCTGGCCGGATCGACAAACAATCCGTTGACCAGATTTGCGAAGTCATATCCGGTGGTTCCGCAGACGGGCCAGTCCACGGGCAGCCGTTCTTGGCCGGTAAGAATTTTCTCGATCACAACGTAAGGCTGCTCTTTTCGCGCGTCGGGGGGGGCACTCTCAACCGTCGCGATGGCGTGTTGTAAGCGTTCGAAGTATTGAGCTGGATTGTACAGACCGTCGGGGTGATCGATGCGCAAACCATCCACCTTGCCTTCAGCCACTAAATTCAGAATCAAGCGGTGAGTCGCCTGAAACACGCTTTCCTTTTCCATGCAAAGCCCGGCGAGATCGTTGGTATCGAAAAACCGCCGGTAGTTAATGTCGTCGGAGGCGACCCTCCAGTTAGCCAGGCGGAAGGCCTGCACTTTGATTAGTTCGTGCAACTCGTCGAGGCTCGCGGGATTGGAAGCAATGCCGTTGATCGAGTCGACGCCTGCAATGATTTCGGAGGTGATTTCCGGGGATCGTGCGCATAACTCGCTTAGCCGCCGCTTATGGATTTCCTTGTCGCGATTGCGCTCAACCAGGCTATCGATGCTGACCTCCTGCCTTCGTGGCAAATGTCCGAAAGCGGTGATCAGACTCTGGAACTCCAACAAGTCAGGATTTTGTTCGCTCAGCCTTGCCGCTAACTTGTCCGTGGCGCGCTGCAGAATGCGAGGGTACTCCCGTGGATTAACCGGAAAACGATGGTTTCGGTAGGAAATATCAAACTCGCCTCGTTCCGGACGAAAAACTACTTTTAACTCCCCACTCTCGAGGACGGCGCCGTAGTGATCGTGCAGCACGGGCACGAGCACTTTTTCATGGAGTTCCTCTTTCAGAGGATGCCAATCGATATCGAAAAAACCGGCGTAAGCCGAAGCCTCGCCGTTTTCGAGAACATCGAGCCACCACACATTATCCCCTCCCATCACTCCCATATGATTGGGAACGATATCCAGAATTAAACCCATCTCGTGTTCACGGAGAGCAGTTACAAAGCGGTCGAAGTCTTCGCGAGTTCCGATTTCCGGGTTAAACGAGCTGTGATCCACAATGTCGTACCCGTGCATGCTTCCGGGGCGGGCCTTGAGACAGGGAGAAAGATAACAGTGACTGATACCGAGCGCGGAAAGATAGGGAATGATCGCCTGGGCCTGGGCAAACGTGAAATCGCGATTCAACTGCAAGCGGTAAGTTGCGCGAGGAATGTGACAGCTTGGCTTCATGCTTCGAGGAGCCACACCACGGACCAGGCCGGCAGCGTGCCTTGCCGCACTTCGATATCATGCACTTCTTCGCTGGAATAAATAATGCGAGAGGCAGGCGGAGTCAAGCCCGAAAGGGCCTCAGTGCCGAGATTCGCCAGGAGCGCGAGTTTCGAATGATCCGGAAACTCCCACTGTACACTCAGTCCGCGACCTCCCTGTACTTCAAATTTTGCCTTGATGGCACATGCATCCGAAAGGCGCGGGACTATATGCTGACATCTTAGGTGCAGTAGTTGCCTGTAGAAGTGCAGCCATTCGCAATGGCGTGGTTGTGTAAGCTCGTCCCAGTTAAGTCGCGAGCGTTTGAAAGTTTCAGGGGCGTTGGGGTCCGGAATGCCGGCGCGGACGGTGGGCTCGCTAAACCTGGCAAAACGCGCGAACTCATTTCGCCGGCCTGCGGCAACTGCCTCAGCCAGACCGTGCTCGAAATCGCAGAAAAAGAGAAATGGGGTTTCAGCGCCGAATTCTTCGCCCATAAAAAGCAGCGGCGGAGACGGGGCAAGCAGAAGGATCGCCGCTGCAGCACGGACGGCTTGTGGATCGGCGAGGGCAGTGATTCTCTCTCCAAATGCACGATTTCCAATCTGATCATGATTTTGAAGGAAAGAGACAAATGCAGTAGGCGGCAGGCCTGCGGTGCATTCCCCACGCGTGTGGCCATTTCTAAAGGTCGACACCTCACCTTGGTAGTCGAAGCCTTCAACCAAGCAGCGGCCTAATCGATCGATGGGACGATCTGAATAATCTGAATAATATCCATCGCGCTCACCCGTGAGCAGCACATGCAGCGTGTGGTGGATATCGTCATTCCACTGAGCTGTATAAAGTTGGGTTTGGCACTGTGGCGTGCGCTGAAGGAAGCGTGCCTGGTTAAAGTCGTTTTCGAGGATGAGATGAACGTGACGGCCTGGCTCAACGGACTTTCGCATAGCGTCTGCCAGTTCAACGAGGATGGGCACCTTGGAGTTGTCGATGATTGCGTTTACTGCGTCCAGACGAAGTCCATCGAAATGATATTCGGTCAGCCAGTAGAGAGCGTTGTGGATGAAAAAGTCGCGGATCGCTCGACTCTCGGGCCCATCGAAGTTAATGGCGTTGCCCCAGGGAGTGCGATGCCGGTCGGTAAAGAATTGCGGCGCGTAGAGGTTGAGATAATTCCCTTCGGGGCCAAAATGGTTATAAACAACGTCCAGCAAAACCATCATTCTACGCTCATGCGCTGCTTGAATTAAGTTCTTGAGCTCATCGGGCCGACCATAGGTGCAGTCCGGAGCAAACGGGAAGACGCCGTCATATCCCCAATTGCGCAGGCCGGGAAAGTCAGCGACGGGCATGAGTTCGATAGCGGTGATGCCGAGGTCCGCCAGATGGTCGAGCCGCTCACTCGCGGATGAAAAGGCTCCTTGTGGAGTAAAAGCGCCAACGTGCAATTCGTAGATGACGGCTTCTTCCCACCGGCGCCCACGCCAGGCGGCATCTTGCCAGTGGAAAGCAGCGGGGTCGATCACCTCGCTCGGCCCATGCACGTCCCGCGGCTGGTACCGGGAAGCGGGGTCGGGAACCTCCCGCGCACCATCGATTCGGAAACGATACTGCGTACCCGCTTTCGCCGCGTCCGTAACCAATTCAAACCAGCCCTGATCGCACGGCTCCAGAGGAATCCGCGTAGTGGCACTTGCCCCCATCAGGCAGAGTTCAACCTGACGAGCGGCCGGAGCCCAGAATCGAAAATGTACGCTTCCGTCATTACAGCACTCAGCGCCGAAGGGCATGCTATGACTGCGCTTCATTCGATTCTTCCTTTTTGCCGTTTCGCCGCTCCATCAAGACCACCATCGATCGAGCCTGCAAAGGATAAGGCGCGCCGGAATCGTGGGTATCGGCAGTGCGTAAACCTTCCTCGCGGGAAGTGTCCATCCACGCAACCCAGCGGGTTCCCGGATGGAACGCCGGCAATGTGAATGCCACGTCTTCGTGATGAGCGTTCAACAGAACAAGAAAGTTTTCGTCGCCGAGCTTGCGCCCGCGTTCATCGGTTTCGTCAAGGCCCTGCCCTGCAAGAAACATTCCCAGACAGCGTACGCCAGGGTCGCGCCATTGATCTTCGGTCATCTCATCGCCACCGGGACTAAGCCACAGCACATCTTTTACACTTGCGCCTTTGATCGGGCGTCCCTGGAAGAAACGGCGGCGCCGGAAAACAGGATGCCGCTTCCGAAGATTAATCATCCGCTGAACAAACCCATGCAGATCGCGATCTTGCGGCTGCAAATTCCAGTTAACCCAACTGATCTCATTGTCTTGGCAGTAAGCGTTGTTGTTGCCCATCTGTGTGTGGCCGATGCCATCTCCGGCACACAACATTGGCACACCTTGAGACAACAACAACGTAGCCAGCATATTCCGCTTTTGCTTGCCACGCAGCGCGTTGATGTTAACGTCCTCGGTAAGACCTTCCACCCCACAATTCCAGCTTCGGTTGTCGTTGTTGCCGTCGCGATTGTCTTCGCCGTTCGCTTCGTTGTGCTTTTCGTTGTAGCTGACCAGGTCCTGCAGTGTGAAGCCGTCATGTGCGGTTACAAAATTGACGCTGGCATAGGGCCGGCGGCCGCTGTGAGCATAAAGATCGCTGGAACCGGTAAGGCGGTAAGCCAGATCCCCTGCAACTCCCCCATCACTCTTCCAGTACGAACGCACGGTATCGCGGTATCGATCGTTCCACTCCGCCCAGCCCACAGGAAAATTTCCGACCTGATAGCCTCCTTCGCCCAGATCCCAAGGCTCGGCAATCAGTTTTACCTGCGAGAGCACAGGATCTTGATGGATGATGTCCAGGAACGCTCCGAGGCGATTCACCTCATGGAGTTCGCGGGCGAGGGTCGCCGCGAGGTCGAAGCGGAAGCCATCGACGTGCATCTCCAACACCCAATAGCGCAAACTATCCATGATCAACTGAAGAACGCGCGGATGCTGCATGTTCAGCGTGTTCCCCGTACCCGTGTAATCCCTGTAGTAGCGCGGGTTGTCGGGCATGAGCCGGTAGTACGCGCTATTGTCGATTCCCTTGAGGGAGAGCGTGGGGCCAAGATGGTTGCCTTCCGCCGTGTGGTTGTAGACGACATCGAGAATCACTTCGAGTCCTGCCGAATGCAGGGTCTTGACCATGGTTTTGAATTCGCGGATCGAGCTGTTTGCCAGATAGCGAGGCTCCAGCGCGAGAAACCCAATGGAGTTATAACCCCAATAGTTGCGTAGACCACGTTCCACCAACCGGCGATCATCCACAAAGCAGTGCACTGGCATCAGCTCAATCGAGGTCACTCCCAGCCGAGTCAGGTACTCGATCACCGGGGCGGTTGCCAGGCCTGCATAAGTTCCGCGCAGGCGCTCCGGAACGTCGGGATGACGCATCGTGAATCCTTTGACGTGCAGCTCGTAGATCAAAGTGTCGTGCCAGGGAATTCGCGGGGGCCGGTCTGAACCCCATGTAAAGGCGGAGTCGATGACCCGGTTCTTGGGCATCGCTGCGGCATCGTCACGCCGGTCAAAAGCTAAATCCTCCTGCTTGCTCCCGACCTTGTAGCCGAAGTGCGAATCACTCCAACGGATGCTTCCCTGAACCTGCTTGCCGTAGGGATCAAGAAGGAGTTTGTGCGGATTGAAACGATGGCCTTGCTCCGGGGCATATGGCCCATACACGCGGTACCCATACAACTGGCCAGGACGTACTTCGGGCAGATACCCATGCCACACCATGTCAGTTTGTTCGGGAAGTGGCACGCGATGCGTTTCATGTTTCCCCGAAATATCGAAGAGGCAAAGCTCCACTTTTTCGGCGTGCTCCGAGTAGAGGGCGAAGTTGACGCCCTCGCCATCCCAGGTTGCACCCAGGGGATAAGGTCGGCCAGGCCACACAATGGACTGATTTGAATTCGGCATCTATTTTCTTTGAATAGCGACTCACTTAGGCAAATGTGTAAATTACGGCGAGTACGATGCCTTTGCAATGCCTAAGTTTGCCGTCGCTGGGTGGAGGATTGCAACGGGCAGCGAAGAACGTGCCTCTCTTGCTGCATGCAGACTATCCACGCATGCCCCGCAGTGTTCTTGGTTTGTCGCCAGAGCGAGGCGCATCCACCGTCCCGAAGGCGCGGCAAGTAGTGAATGAGTTGCAGCTAAAGCATCAAAAGGTGAGTTCTGCGCGGTAGCAAAGCCAAGTGACTATTGGAGGGTTAAACTGATCTGGCCATTCTTGCTGAATTGGACTCGCAGCATCTTTTCTGCTCCGGCAGCGAAATCGCCCTCCACCGTGGCAGACTGACCAAATTTGTCCGTCTCGGAGTTGACCTTTACCCGGAGCATGTGCTTCCCGGGCGCAATCTGCACCGCATGGAATTCGTGGCCTTGAATGCGATGGAATACGACCAGGTGTTTCTTCTCAGCTCCTTCGAGTTGGTGCGTAAAGCTTAAACTCTCGTCTACCCAGATAGAAAGTTGCGCCTCCGCAAACTTGTGGTCTACTTCGATTTCCAGCATTGCGGGAGAGGCTGGAGGTGCCTCTGAACTTGCGGGAGGCGCTTTTCCTGAGGGTGCGCGAGACGCGACAACAGTGGATGGCCTGGCTAGCCTGGACACACGTGGTTTGGATATCGCACTGACAGCTTCGGGCGCTGCCTTGATGCTGGCACCGCTCGCTGCGGCTGGCGGCAGTGCGGCTGTTTTCGTTTCGCGGAGGTTCGCGGGGGAAACTCCTCTGGACCAAATGAACTGACTCGCACGCAGCCCGACAGCAAGCAGTCCAATCAGAAGCACGGCGCCCGCGAAGTACTTGTTGCGCATCTGCTCCAACAAAGCCACCACGGCGCTGTGCTCGCGTTCTTTGATTTTGGCGTTAGATCTCCGCGAAGGCTGAACCCCGAGTGCACTCGTGGTTGACGATCGGGCTCTTTCATTTTCCGTTTGGATCGCACCTGCCGAACCTGGCTCTTTCGCTTTGCTCCAAGGCTCTCGTCCCGCGCGCAACTCTTGAATGTCCAGCACCATTTCCATGCCACGTTGATAGCGCTGGGAGCGGTCCTTCGCGATAGCTCGCGAAATAATGTAGTCGAAGCCTGGGGGCAGTTCAGTGTCGAGAACGGTCGCCGGTACAGGGTCGCGGTTGACGATTTTGAACGCCACCGTCAACGCGCTGTTACCTTGAAAAGGCTTGTATCCGGTCACGACGGTGTAGAGGATCACGCCCAGAGAAAACAGATCCGATCGTCCATCCACCCCTTCGCCGTTTAATTGTTCCGGTGACATGTAGGCAGGCGTGCCCAGTGTGCGTCCCGACATGGTGGCGTTTGCGAGGTTCAATTTTGCCACGCCGAAGTCGGCGATCTTAGCATGGCCGTCTTCCGTGAGCAGAATGTTCGCAGGCTTCACATCTCGATGGACCACTCCTTGACCATGTGCGCAGTCCAGAGCCTCCGCTATCTCAAGCGCCAGTTGCAGTGCATCCTCTGGCAGTAGCTTGCGGTCTTCCTTCGAGAGCAACAGTTTTTCCAGAGACTGCCCTGCCACAAACTCCATCACGATGTAAGGAGCGCGTGTCTCTGGCTCCTCGCCAATATCGAAGACCGTTACTATTCCTGGATGGGACAGACGGCCCGCAGCTTCTGCCTCCCGGAAGAAGCGTTCTCGATACTCTTGTTCGTCTTCGGGTGGTTGGCCGGACAGGGAAATGGTTTTTACTGCGACTACGCGGTTGATCTTAGGGTCCCGCGCTTTGTAGACAATCCCCATGGCGCCGCGCCCGAGTTCGGACAAAATCTCGTACCGCCCGAAGCGGTCTTTCTTGCCATCATCCATAGGCGCCATTCGCTGCCCCGGGAAACTCGTGCGTAAAGACACACTCCAGACATCACCCAAGCGAAAAGCGGCATGAGCGTCTGTAGATAGATATTGTCGCCCGGAGGCGCCTTCATTCCAAGTTACTGACGTGTTCCGCTCTTGGATTCGGGGGGCAGTTCTAATTCCGAGGGGAGGGCTTGTGCCGCGAGAAGTGGAAGCCGTCGAGGACGATACGGCTGACTCCCTTATGACAGAGCATACGGACGGGCACACGTGGTGTGTGCCCGTTCGCTTACGTCAGCTTGATGAAGATCTCAATTGTAATCGAACGTCAATTGATCCAAATAAACGGAGTAGGCTGTTTGACTAGAGTTCCCGTCCTGCTGATAGTTGATAGTCACCCCGTACCAACCCGGTGCCCAACCATGAGCGTAGTATTGATTCAGATTCGCGGTCTTTCCGTTGAGAGTGATGGATTTGTACAACAACTCATTATTGGAAGTCCGCTCCACCTGAAGCGTCAGATGGTTCCACGAATTGCTGACTGGGTAACAGGAAACGCCGGTTGGAACCCAGTGCTGGCTGACATTATCCCAAATATCCCATTCGTTCCCGCCTGCAACCCGGCACTCGTGGCCCCAAATGAAACCCATATTGTCGAAGAACTGATTGATATCGAATTCGACCGCCTGTGCAGCCCCCAGATTGCTTCCCCAGAAATACACGTCGTAGGTGAAGGTATGTAAATTGGGAATGATGCTATGACTCGAGTCGAGCAGGCCCTGCGAGGTACCGTCGCCGATGAGGTGATTGTTCCACAGGCCGTCGCCGTAGGGCTCGTTTCCGCCGAGATACATCTCAGTCGCCGCTCCGCTCATCGAGGGGGATTTGACACCTTGGGTCATGGAAAACGCGATGTTGTCGCAAGGTGAAGGCGAACAGTCGACGAAGGTCGGAGCTCGCTGGCCATAATCTGCCCATCCGCCGCTGTGCTGCAAGTTGGAGAATGACTTTCCGCTGCCCCCGCCGCTGCCGACCGTAATGGTCACCGGAGTGGTGCTCGCTCCGCCGCAGGCGTCCCATTCTTGGACGACGGTGTGATAGGTTCCCGGATTCAATGACAGGTTGTAATCCAGGCTGGCTCCGTTCCCCACGTACGCCAGTTGATACGGAGCAGTGTAGATGCCCATCGCGGAGACGCCCTTCGAACAAGACGTCGTGGCTGTGGCTTTAAAAGTAACCGGAGAACCGACCGTGCTGTTGGTCGCGGGCGAACTGACGGAAACGCCGGTCGATCCGCCCGCAGTAACCGTGATTGTGATTGGAGTAGTCAGAGCCCCACCGCACCTGTCCCATTCTTCGACAACGGTGTCGTACTTTGCCGGGCTCAGATTCAGGCTGGTATTGAGGCTGGTTCCGTTGACAACGTAGGCCAGAACGCCTGGGGCGGTGTAGATCCCCATGGACGCAACCCCCTCCGAACACGAGCTGGTCGAAGCGGAGGCGACATAGTGCACCGATCCCGATACACTCGCGCCATTGGCTGGGGCAGAGACAGTTACGCCTGCGAATGCAGCCGGTGCGAAGATAGCCGAAAGGCACACCACTAATAAAGACTTCCGCATGCAATAGTTCTCCAATCTGTATTTATTGGCTTCCGAACAAGCAGAACTGCGCGCCCTCACGGGCGAGCATGTGAAGGGCTCAGACAAAGCGGCTCGATCTGCGGCGCGGGGGTACAACCGACGAATCTCAACCCCGTGCCTTCAGATACAGTTGAGACCTGATTAATAATTGCACTGAAACTACCAGAAACCCTGTATTCGCGGAAAGCGAAAAGTGTGCCTTCCGGCACTCAGAAGTTCTAGTCCCAATCGGTCTTAATCTCTGCGAAACGAGGTAGCTCCCGGGACCGCCGTTGGGCGGCAACCCCGCATGGCCGTTGCGACACTAATCCTGCGCCTCAGGGCTGGAGAAATCACACCGGTTCAAAGCACTGGGAGAATTGCCACAGGTCGAATTGGAGTTATGCTTTGGTTCGCGCCACGGAGCTTTCGGCCTCTTCAAAATCGTTGACGGTAATCGCCTTTGTGCTGGCGATCGCGGCGTTATATGTCGGTCGCACCGTCTTCATCCCTTTGGCACTGGCCTTGGTACTAAGTTTCCTGCTTACTCCATTTGTTGTTCTGCTGGAGAAAATCCATCTCGGCCGCGTTCCGTCCGTTCTGCTCATAGTGACTGTTTCTCTTGTGATGATCGGAATGGCTAGCTGGCGAGCTACCGGTCAACTGGTCGAGATCATGGACCGCCTTCCAGATTACAAGGCCAATCTGGATACAAAAATACGATCTCTACATGGCTCGAAGGCGAGCAGCCTGAGCAAAGCCACCGCCACTATTCAAGAACTGAACAAGGAATTGGCCGTAGTTCCCAGCCAGGTTTCTGGTCACGCTCCAGCGAAACAGCAGGGGACGCCGTACCCGATTCGCCCCATCCCAGTCGAGGTTGCACCCCCTGCCTCCAGCCTGATCCATGATCTCGGGGCGCTGCTGGGGCCGCTTTCGGGTCCGCTCGAAACGGCCAGCATCGCAATCATTTTCACCATGTTTATGCTGGTGAAGCGGGAAGACTTGCGAAATCGTGTTATCCGGCTTGCGGGCCGCGGGCGGCTAAGCACCATGACCCAGGCGTTTGACGATGCCGGTCACCGTCTCAGCCGCTTTCTTTTGCTGCAACTCCTGGTCAACGCGGCTTACGGTTTGTCGTTCGGCACCGGCCTATATTTCGTAGGCGTCCCTCATGCGTTGCTTTGGGGGATGGTAGCGGCTTTCCTGCGCTTTGTTCCCTACGCTGGCACCTTTGTCGCAGCGGCACTCCCGACCGCGATGGCGATAGCTGTTTTCCCCGGTTGGCGGCAGGCTGGAATGGTGTTCGGCCTATTTGTGGTCTTAGAGTTGATCATCGCTAATGTCGTTGAGCCGATGCTTTACGGCGCCCATACCGGTATTTCCTCACTCGCCATCCTTGTAGCCGCTGCATTCTGGGCAACGCTGTGGGGCCCGGTAGGACTGATACTCTCGACTCCTCTAACCGTATGTCTTGTGGTCTTAGGGCGTTATGTTCCGCACTTGAAGTTTCTGGAGGTGGTGTTGGGGGACGAACCTGCGCTACCGCCGGAGCAACTGTTTTACCAGCGGCTTCTGGCGGCGGATCAAGACGAGGCCAGATCGATCGCCGAGACTCATCTTAAAGATCACGAGGTGGAAAGCCTTTACGAATCCATCATCATTCCCGCTCTCAAGCTGGCGGAACAGGATTTTTACATCGACGCCCTCGACGACGACACGAGAAAGTTCATTCTCCGGAGCACGGGGGAATTGATCGAAGATTTTGGCGATCGGCTTACCGAGGACCTGCCAAATGCGAGTGATGATGAAAACGATTACCGTCAGCATGATCGGGCTCGGTTGGCCCGATCTTACTCGAAGATTTCCTGCATACCCCTCCGAGCTGGTTCGGATGAACTGGTCGCAATGATGCTAGCCCAGTTGCTACGAGGCCATGGCTTTCGCGCTTTCGAGGTGCGGGTCCGAGCCATGGAAGATATTCTGAAAGAGCTTTCGCAGCAAAAACCCAGCATCATCTGCGTATCCTGTTTGCCGCCATTCGCAGCGGCATCGGCGCGCTCGCTCTGCAAACGGTTGAAGGGAAGTTTTCCTCACCTGCAAATCATCATAGGCTTATGGCACCAGGACGGCGGCGTCTCCGCAGCTCGGGAAAGGTTGGGAGCAGGTTGCCCCGACTTGGTGACCACAACCCTCTCCGAGGTGCTGGCGGAGGTTCAACGGCTAACCACCCGCGAGCCTGCGGCCGAGTTGCTTGCCGAAAAGGTACCGCCTCAGGCCAAAATTGCATCAGATACTATGTTTGAACATCCCGCTCGCAGGGTTTAGCTGCAAGGTTGCAATTCGTCGATGCCAACTTCGAGAAAACCCGGTCGCGCCTGGAAGTGGATCGGAATCATCGCCCTTCTCTTCCTAGCCGGGGCAGTGGTTGTAGCCCGAATCGTGATCGCTCGCGCCGAACCGATTGTCCGGGCCCGAATCATTCAAACACTATCGACTCGCTTCCATGGCAGCGTTGAGTTGGCAAGTTTTGGTGTTTCCATCGCCCATGGAATTCAAGTTTCCGGTAGCGGCTTGAAGATTTTCGGCGCGACTGATCCTAATCCGTACAAAGCGGGAGTCCAGCCCTTGATCGGCATCCGGGAATTCCGCTTTCAAGCCGCATTGCGAAGCTTGTTTCGTTCCCCCATGCATGTTGACACCGTGTATGTGAAGGGCCTGGAATTAAACATTCCGCCCAAGGGAAATCGTCAGGAGATGACGAACCTTAGATCGAAAAACAGCAAGCTCACAATCTTCGTCGACAAATTCGTTTGCGAAGATACAGATCTCGTGATCAATACTTTGAATCCCGGGAAGGCGCCGCTGGAATTCGCCATACGCGATTTGACGATGAAGGATATCGGGCCTGGCCAACCCATGAAGTTCAATGCCACCCTGGTCAATCCGAAGCCGGTAGGTGACATTCAATCCGAGGGCCTGTTTGGACCATGGCAGCAAGACGCGCCTCGCGACACTCCGGTGCAAGGGGACTATTCTTTCAGCAATGCCGATCTGAGCACAATCAAAGGTATTGGAGGAATCCTGTCGTCCACTGGCGAGTACTCGGGAAATCTGGGGAATATCGTTGTCCATGGAAGCACCGACACGCCGGATTTCCGAGTTGCGAGCAGCGGCCATTCTGTGCCGCTGCACACCGAGTTCCACGCCATTGTCGACGGCACGAACGGCGACACCTATCTGCGCCCGGTGAATGCAACGTTCCTGCATTCTTCGTTTTCTGCGAGCGGCTCAGTCGTACGCGTGCGCTCGCCTCACGGTCACGATATCGAACTTGAGGTCGTGCTAAAAGACGCCCGGATTGAGGATTTGCTGGATCTCGGCGTGCGCACCGACCCGCCGATCATGACCGGCCCTGTGGAGATGAAGACGCGGCTGAGCCTTCCTCCCGGCGACGCGAATGTGGCCGACAGAATGAAGTTGGCAGGATCCTTTCATGTGCCCCGTTCCCAGTTCACCAACGAGAAAGTGCAAAGCAAATTGGATTACTTGAGCCTGGTCAGCCAAGGCAAACCCAAAGCGGCGCGGGAGCATCTGGAGGAAAATGTCCCCACCGATTTACAGGGACAGTTCAGTTTGCAGGATGGCCTGTTGTCCTTTTCTTTTCTCCATTTTCTAATTCCCGGTACTCACGTCGATATGACAGGCGTCTATAGCCTGGACGGGCAGACCTTCGATTTTCATGGAAAAGCAAAATTCGATGCGAAGCTCTCGCAAATGACCACGGGCTGGAAATCAGTTCTTTTGAAGCCCGTAGATCCACTGTTCCGCAAGGACGGGGTAGGCACCGAAGTTCCTATTAGAATTACAGGCACCCAATCAGAACCGCACTTCGGTCTGGATTTTGGCCACAAGGAAGGACACGAAGAGACCAAGAAGAAAACCGATACGCTATCGAAGCGCTAATCCAATCGAAATCGCGCCTGCGGCATTGCAGCGGAACGCGAAACGACGATTGCCAATCGCGTGCCTGGAACCCCTATGATGCGAGAGCGTTTGGCCGACGATAATTTTTCTGCCGAATTGCAGACATTAGGAAATCACCCATGAGTGAAAAGCCCAGTGTCACTCTACCCGCTGTCGTCGAAAAGGTGATTGAGTCTGCGTGTCCCGGCGAGCCGGAGAAAGCTCAAATTACCGTTGAGGGAGCCGATGACCTTTATCGAGAGATTCGCATCGAGAACACCTTGACCGACGAAAATGGCGATAAGGTGCGGCTAAAGCCGGGTGCTGAGGTTGAAGTCACAGTTGAAGCGCCGCCAGAAGCAACCGTCGTCCAAAAGTAAGGGACGACAGCTTTTGTAAAGCCGGCTTTCATTTTGTGCCGCTGAGCAAGATTCGAAGCAACAGCAACCATCTCCGGACGTTCGTTGTCATGAGGAAGTTCTCTTTTACGTGCTCGCGCCCATTCTCTCCCAGTTGTCTTGCGAATTCAGGGTGGGTTAACAGATAGCGCATCTGATACGCGCACCCATCCACGGAATGTACCAATGCGCCCGTGAGCTTGTGGATAATCTGATTCGGGATGCCGCCGACAGCTCCCGCGATCGTCGGTTTCCCCTTCCAAAGGGCCTCGGTAACGGTCAGGCCAAAACCTTCCTTGATGGATTTCTGCACGATGATTGTCGAGGCGCGCTGCAGAGCATTGATTTCCAGAGCGCACCATGGAGGCAGGTCCAGAATGATAATGTCTCGATCATCGCCGGCCGCTTCTTTGACTTCCATCAGAACGGCAGCTCCCTCAGGATCGTCCGTGGCTCCTCCGCCCGCCATGACCAGTTGGCAATCTACGTACCTGCGGGCCTGCTTGAACGCCTGGATCACTCCGACCGGGTCTTTCGCCCGGTCGAATCGTGAGACCTGCGTCACAACGGGCCGTGCGCGGTCGATACCGAATTCATCGCACACTTGCTGAATAAAACTGTCTTCGACATCCTTGTTTTTCTCAGAGAGTGGATCGATGCACGGGTAGAACAAATATTGAGGAATCGGCAACTGCCGGGCAAAGGATGGGGAGGAAAAAATCGCCGCATCACACTTCTCGACGAATGGGCGAAGAAATCCCCAGACTTCGGAATTAGGATTGGAGAGATCAATGTGGCAGCGCCACACCCAGGGCTGGCGCGATTCCTTGCGAGCGCCAATCAACGGCGTCGGCTGCGGATCGTGAATCACGATAACATCTTCGTTAAACTGAAGGCGCTGGCGATTTTGCTCGTTATTCATCAAGAAAATATCGCGCGCGTGCTGCGTAAGTTTGTACTCGCTGCCCTGCAACGCATTGTGGAAGGCCTTGGTCACCTCGAAGAAATCGTTTCCCCCGGTGATGACATCCCAGTGTGTGTTTACCTCCACTTCAGTCAGCAAGGGCACCATCTGGTTGAGCATCTCGGCGACTCCTCCACCCACAGCCGTGGAGTTAACCATTTTCACCGTTTTGCCCTTCAGTTCACGGGCCAGGAACCGCAATTCGTCGATCTCAGCCGTGCCCACAATTCTCTTGTAGTCATCGAGGTGCGGGGGCGGAACCGGCGCAGGAGGAGTCTCCCAGGTGCGGGGTTTTCTCCGCCGCTCGGGGCGTACAGTTGAGGCAGAAGCCGACGCCCCGGTGTATGCTGACGAGCTTTCCGGAGACACCGATTCATTGCGAGTTTGAGATTGCACCGGTTCCATAGAATGTGACTGGTTAGCTCAGCGCCCGCTCCACAATTCGAATAATGTTCTTGCGAACGTCTTCCAGCGTGCCCGTGTAGATATCGATGCGATTCAGCTGGCGAGCTGCATCGGTGAGGCCAAGATCCTCGTACAGCCACTGTGAGAAATCATTCGACATGAGCTTGAGACGGAGCCGCGCCTCGATGAAGTGATGGTGAATGCTGTGTACGCTAACTCCGCGCAGACCCTCCGCGAAGTCTTGTAGCGTATGCCCTATAAAGCTGGTCGGAATCACGACAATGTCGGAGGCGCAAAAATAAAGGGTTTCGCGCGCGGCCCGATTCGCTGCTGCCGGAGTGCATCGCAAGAACTCTTCGACAATCTGCACAAATCGTTCGCGCAACTGCGCGACCGAGGTGAACTCCCGCACGTCCACGCTGGCCAGACCCTCCGCCAGGCTGGGCTCATTGCAGGCCGACAGGACCCAGTGTGCGAAGTCGTTGGAAAAACCTTCACGGATGAAGTGATGCTCCTGCAGGGTTCGGAAAGAATGCTGAAAGATGGAGCCCTCCGGACACTCGCGAAGCGACTCCAGGAACTCGGACAAGGTGCCGGCCTTTTGGCGCGTGATGCGAACAAGGTGTGCCGAGGTGTTGAAATAGAAAGGCTTCACCGGCGCATAAAGGGCGGTTGGCACCGCTTGGCTTGTCGTCACGTGTGCACTCCCATGAGTGTCGCATCGCTCCATTTAGTCCGCTTCTGAAAAAGGCTCGGCCCGAAGCTCCAGTACCGACTGCCTCCTCGACTGTTGGGATTCTTTGCGCGGCTCATACCGCGGTTGCGCTGGCGCGCGGCTTGGGTTGGGCACGGTCCGCCGCATCGAGCCTGAGCTCGCAGAGTTCGGTAATCAAGCTGCCGGCCCAGCGATAGATATTGTGTTCTCGGATGAGTTTGCGCATGTTTCGCACCCGCAACTGCTTTTCTTCCGGTTCCATCTCGAGAGCAGCCCGAATCGCTTCCGCGGTCTGATCGATGTCGTAGGGGTTCACCAGCAAAGCGTCCCGTAGTTCCCGTGCCGCACCTGTGAACTGGCTGAGGATCAACACGCCGCGTTCGTCATGCCGCGCAGCCAGAAACTCTTTTGCGACCAGATTCATCCCGTCGTGCAAAGACGTCACCAGGCAAAGATCCGCGGCGCGATAGTAGTGTCCGATTTCGTCGTGACTGTGGTGCCGCTTCAGAAATACAATCGGCTTCCACTTACCGGACTGGAACCGCCAATTAATCCGCTCCGCCTCAGCTTCCACCTCTGCCATCAAGTCGTGATACCTTTTGATGTGAGTTCGGCTGGGCGCTCCAATCTGCACAAAGGTGAACTTGCCCTGGTACTTTGGATATTTCTCCAGAAACCTTTCAATCGCCTGGAAACGCTCCGGAATGCCTTTCGTGTAATCCACGCGGTCCACGCCCACTCCAATGAACGGGGTGTCGACTCCCAGGCTGCGCATCAGGGACAAGCGTTTGAGGTATTCGTCTTTGTAGCTATCGCTTTCGACAGGCGCGTCGTCGGGAACATCCACGCTAATGGGGAACGGACGGACTATGGTTCTGTGGTTTTGACGAGCCACGGAAAAGTGCTCCCAGTCCACCCGTGATTCCACCACTCGGTCCACGGTTTGCAGGAAGTTATTGCAATGCGATTGGATGTGAAATCCGATCAGATCTGCTCCCAGCAGTCCATCTACCAGCTGACGTTGCCACGGACAAATGCCAAACGCTTCCGGGTTGGGCCATGGGATGTGCCAGAAGATGGCTACGCGTGCGTCCGGCCTTTTTTCTTTGATCATCCGGGGCAGCAGCGCAAAGTGGTAATCCTGCACCAGCACCACGGGCTTGGGCGTGTCTTCGATTTCCTCCAGAATCGCAGCCGTAAACTTCCGATTGACTTCCTGATAATGTCGCCAGTCCTGGGCGCGAAACGTCGGTCGCGCATGGGCGATGTGACAGAGCGGCCAAAGCCCTTCATTGGCAAAGCCGTAGTAGTATCCCTCTTCTTCTTCCTTGCTCAGCCATACTCGGCGCAGCGTGTAACGAGGGTCGCGCGGCGGAACCCGCAACCGGTCGTGCGAGTCCACCACTTCTGTATCGGCATCGCCACTACCGTGAGCGATCCAGGTGCCATCGCAGGCATCCAATACCGGCTCGAGAGCGGTCACGAGCCCGCTTGGCGGCACTACCGCTTCCACCGATTTGCCTTTGCGTTCGTGAATGTAGGGCTCGCGATTCGAAACGACAAACAGCTTTCCATCCCCCAGACGAGCTCGAACCTGCACCGCCAGCCGATCCGCCGTCCACATGGATTCTCCGGCTTCCCGTAATCGGGCCTCATTTTCCGCCGCACTACGCGCCTGGCTGAGACTTTCCGTCAGCGTCACCACTTCCCAGGCCAGTGGCCGGAATAGATCGAGATCCGGCATCTGCTGGCGCGAAGAGATTCGACCCATGCGAAGCGCACGCATCCATTGCGCGGCTCGCGCGATCGGCCCCGTAATGCTCCAACGTACGATCAACACCGTAGTGAAAACGATGAGGAACACCTGGATGAGAACTCTTAGAAACGCCTCCCGCCAGGTGCGGAGGTTTTGCGCACGGATATAGCCGGCATCGTGCACTACGGCGAGTCCACCGGCGATTTCATCCTGCCGGTGCAAAGGCAGAGCAAAGATGTTCACCGGGTGATCGCTCAATCGGACGAATGAGCTTTCGCCGTGGTCTTCCGCGATCGCCTGGGTCACCTCCCGCGGAGTAGCGGTGAGGATTTTTGATAACTCTGGAGTAATTGCGATTACCTTACCCTGCCGGTCGCTGACGGCGATTCCCAGCAAGTGCTCGCGGTTGCCGAAGCGCTCCACTAATCGCCGCAGTCCCCGCTCCGATCCGCCTTCCCAGGACTTCTCGACATTCCCCGCAACGCTTTCGGCAAGCGCTTCGGCATTATGCTCCAGATCGCTGCGCATCGAGTGCTTTTCTCGCACGACCTGGTAATAAGAGAAACCTAAAGACACGAGCGTGATGCCGACGATGAGCGAAACAATGAGCCGGACACTCAATAGCCGCATGGAACCTCCCGCCGCGACTCTGTATGAGCCTGCCACCTGATCTTCATAAGGTGGAGGCCCTGTTTGCAAAACTCGCTGAACAAACGAGCGACGAAGGGCGCGGCCTGGAACTGCGCCTGATAGCACGGTCAGGCCGATTCAATTGCAAGCGTGTTGATCTCGGCACATGGATTATCGCACCAGAATGTTTGTAATTTCGGTTTTTGCGGAATTATTGTCGGGCTCACGATAACCGAAGGTTGGTCGAATTTCGTGAGTCATCATCTACCAATCGGTTTCCGTTTGCTCTTTTGGCAGATAGATTGTAACGAGCAGCCACTCTGTGGCGACATACTGAGATCGCTGTAGGGGTTCTGAAAAAAAAGGTTGCGACTGAGGGAACGTCCTTATCACACGGTATGAGCGACAGTTCCTTCGGAATGCTCGGATGGGTCTGCATCTTTCGACTCTACCTCCCAGAGCCTCCAAGCCAAGCCGATCCCGGATTTGCCAGTGATCGATGGAGGGTGAACTTTCGAGACTGGTGGCATACAGCAAACACCCTAGGGCAATGCCTGAGGTATCCGTGATACGTATCTACTTGTAGTCTATCAATTTCCCAGATCTGTTCACCGATGTTTGAGTCATCATGAATGGCACCAAATCTGGCCTCCCGCGACTGGTTTGCCGACCGCTCCTAATCAGTTCACCGGCCGGAGCTTGCTTTTGTAAGATAGCCAGGCGAGACCCAGTAATGACAGCCTTGTCACAAACGCCGCGTGCGCGCGCGATCCACGTTTCGGCAGACAGCCCCTGGTTCCAGGAGAGATCATGAAGAGAAATAGGGAAGACTCCGCCACAGCCATTGCGAATGGCAGACCCGATGAAGGGCAGAACAATAAGAGCAACGGGAATTCTGCCCATGTCGGCGGGGCGGATTCGGCCGACCTCAGTGTGATTCTGACCAGCCTCCAAATCATGCGGAATGGCGATTTCTCTGTGCGTCTTCCCGGTTCCTGGACCGGGCTGGCAGGTAAAATTGCTGATACCTTTAATTCCATTGTTGCCGCTAACCAACAGATGGCGCAGGAGTTAAAACGCGTAGGACAGGTAGTTGGCAAGGAAGGCAGAACCCGTGAGCGCGTCCGCTTTCATGAGTCCAGAGGCGCGTGGGGCGACATGGAGGTCTCGGTCAATACCTTAGTCGAGGATCTGCTTCGACCCACAGCCGGCGTAACTCGCGCCATCGCCGCCGTGGCCCAGGGGAACCTGACTCAGACCGTGCGCCTGGATGTGGACGGGCGGCCGCTGGAAGGCGAATTCCTGCGCTCGGCCAATATTGTCAACACCATGATTCAACAGCTTGGCATTTTCACCGCCGAAGTAACGCGCGTCGCGCGAGAGGTGGGTACCGACGGAAAGCTGGGTGGCCAGGCTCAAGTGCCCGGAGTCGCGGGTACGTGGAAAGATCTTACCGACTCCGTTAACTCGATGGCCAGTAATTTGACCGGTCAAGTTCGAAATATCGCGGAAGTCGCAACTGCCGTGGCCAGTGGAGATCTCTCCCGCAAAATTACGGTCGATGTGCGCGGCGAAATTCTCCAGCTTAAAGAAGCGATCAATACCATGGTGGATCAGCTGCGCTCGTTTGCATCGGAAGTGACCCGCGTGGCCCGCGAAGTTGGTACGGACGGAAAACTTGGTGGACAAGCTGTCGTCGTCGGGGTGGCCGGTACGTGGAAAGATCTTACGGACTCCGTAAATGCAATGGCCGGTAACTTGACGGCGCAGGTTCGAAACATTGCTGAAGTCACTACGGCGGTGGCCCGCGGCGATCTGTCGCGCAAAATCACAGTCGATGTCAAAGGTGAAATTCTGGAATTGAAAGACACCATCAACACGATGGTCGATCAACTGAACGCGTTTGCCGGCGAAGTCACGCGCGTGGCTCGCGAAGTAGGAACCGAAGGCAAGCTCGGCGGACAGGCGCAGGTGCCCGGCGTCGGCGGCACTTGGAAAGATCTCACGGACAACGTGAACTTCATGGCCAGCAACCTCACCGGCCAGGTGCGAAACATCGCTGAGGTGGCGACGGCCATCGCCAACGGCGATCTCTCACGCAAAATTACGGTCGATGTCCGCGGCGAGATTTTGCAGCTCAAAGAGACGCTGAACACCATGGTGGATCAGCTCAACCGTTTTGCCGGTGAAGTGACACGTGTAGCCCGTGAAGTCGGCACTGAAGGTCGTCTTGGAGGTCAGGCCAACGTGCCGGGCGTCGCGGGTACGTGGAAGGATCTTACCGACTCGGTTAACTCGATGGGCGGAAACTTAACCGGCCAGGTGCGAAACATCGCCGAAGTGACCACTGCCGTCGCACGCGGCGATCTCTCGCGCAAGATCACGGTGGACGTGAAGGGCGAAATCCTCGAACTGAAAAACACCATCAACACCATGGTCGATCAGCTCAACGGCTTCGCTGGAGAGGTCACCCGCGTGGCTCGCGAAGTCGGTACCGAAGGCAAGCTAGGCGGCCAGGCGCAAGTACCGGGCGTCGCCGGAACCTGGAAGGATCTCACCGACAACGTGAACTTCATGGCCAGCAACCTTACAGGCCAGGTGCGAAATATCGCAGAAGTCGCAACCGCTGTGGCCCGTGGGGATTTGTCGCGCAAGATCACGGTCGACGTGAAAGGCGAGATTCTCGAGCTTAAGGACACGCTCAACACCATGGTGGACCAGCTTCGCGCTTTCGCTTCCGAGGTGACGCGCGTGGCTCGCGAAGTAGGAACCGACGGTAAGCTCGGCGGTCAGGCGCAGGTGGGCGGTGTCGCTGGAACCTGGAAAGATCTTACGGACTCGGTGAACTCCATGGCCAGTAACTTAACCGGCCAGGTCCGCAATATCGCCGAAGTGGCAACCGCTATTGCTAACGGAGACTTGTCAAAGAAGATCACAGTCAACGTCAGCGGCGAAATCCTGCTGCTTAAAGAAACCATCAACACGATGGTGGACCAGCTCAACGCGTTCGCGGGCGAAGTAACGCGCGTGGCGCGTGAAGTCGGAACCGAAGGGCGCCTCGGAGGTCAAGCCAACGTGCCGGGAGTCGCCGGAACGTGGAAAGATCTCACCGATTCCGTTAACTCGATGGCCGGAAACCTCACCGGCCAAGTGCGAAATATTGCTGAAGTCACAACGGCGGTAGCCCGAGGCGATTTGTCGCGCAAAATCACAGTGGATGTGAAGGGAGAAATTCTCGAACTGAAGAACACCATCAACACGATGGTGGACCAGCTCAACGCTTTCGCCGGCGAAGTGACGCGGGTGGCGCGCGAAGTCGGCACCGACGGTAAACTTGGCGGTCAAGCGCAGGTGCCCGGTGTTGCCGGCACGTGGAAGGATCTCACGGACAACGTCAACTTCATGGCCAGCAATCTCACGGGCCAGGTGCGTAACATCGCTGAAGTCGCGACGGCGATTGCGAACGGCGATCTCTCGAAGAAAATCACCGTGGACGTGCGCGGCGAAATCTTGCAACTCAAAGAGACGCTCAACACGATGGTCGAACAGTTGCGCTCGTTCGCCGCCGAGGTGACGCGGGTGGCGCGCGAAGTCGGCAGCGAGGGACGGCTGGGAGGACAGGCGAACGTCTCCGGCGTGGCAGGAACGTGGAAGGATTTGACAGATTCGGTAAATGCCATGGCCGGCAACCTCACCGGTCAGGTGCGAAACATTGCCGAAGTGACCACGGCCGTTGCCCGCGGCGATTTGTCGCGCAAAATCACGGTGGACGTAAAGGGAGAGATTCTCGAACTGAAGAACACCATCAACACGATGGTGGATCAGCTCAATGCCTTCGCCGCCGAAGTGACGCGCGTGGCCCGCGAAGTAGGAACCGAAGGCAAGTTGGGCGGCCAGGCGCAAGTCCCAGGGGTGGCCGGTACCTGGAAGGATCTCACGGACAACGTAAACGTGATGGCCGCAAACTTAACCGAGCAGGTCCGCGGCATCGTGAAAGTGGTAACCGCCGTCGCCAATGGTGAACTCACACAGAAGCTGACGGTAAACGCGAAAGGCGAAGTGGCCGCGCTCGCGGAAACCATCAACAGCATGACGAACACGCTGGCCACGTTTGCCGACCAGGTAACCACAGTGGCTCGCGAAGTCGGTGTAGAAGGCCGGCTCGGTGGCCAAGCCAACGTTCCTGGCGCTGCCGGCACTTGGAAGGATCTCACTGGCAACGTCAACTTGCTGGCCGACAACTTGACCAACCAGGTGCGTGCTATCGCTGAGGTTGCAACCGCTGTTACCAAGGGCGATCTCACGCGCTCCATTCAAGTGGAAGCAAGCGGCGAAGCCGCCGACTTGAAAGACAACCTCAACACCATGATCGATAATCTCCGGCTCACGACCGATCGCAACACGGAGCAGGACTGGCTCAAGACGAACCTGGCTCGCTTCACGGGCATGCTGCAAGGGCAGCGCGATCTGACCACAGTGGGACGAATGTTGTTGTCGGAACTTGCGCCTCTGGTGAGCGCCCAACAGGGTGTGATCTACCAGATGGGAGGCGAGGAGTCTTCCGAGATGGTCCTGCTCTCGGCCTTCGCCGGCGATGGTGAAGACGGGCATCTCCGGCGACTGAAGCTGGGGGAGGGATTGGTTGGACAATGCGCGGCCGAGAAGCGGCGTATGCTGATTTCCGATTTGCCGCCAAACACGGTCGCGATCCGCTCCGGTTTGTTCGAAGCGGTTCCGCGAAACGTGATCGTTCTGCCGGTGCTGTTCGAAGATCGCGTCAAAGCCGTAATCGAACTGGCTTCGTTGAGCAGCTTCACAACCTCGCAGCTGGCATTTCTGGAGCAGCTGACTGCCAGCATCGGCATCGTGCTGAACAGTATCGAAGCCACGATGCAGACCGAAGGATTGTTGAAGCAGTCGCAGCAGTTGGCGACGGAACTTCAGGTGCAGCAAAAAGAGTTGCAGCAGACAAACGAGCAACTCGCTCAAAAAGCGCAGCAGCTCGCCGAGCAGAACGTCGAGGTCGAACGCAAGAACCAGGAAATCGAGCAAGCTCGCCGCGCGCTGGAAGAAAAAGCCAAGGAGCTGGCGCTCACTTCAAAATACAAGTCCGAATTCCTGGCCAACATGTCTCACGAGTTGCGGACGCCACTCAATAGCATCCTGGTGCTCGGCCAGCAACTCAGCGACAATCCCGACGGCAACTTGACGCCCAAGCAAGTCGAGTTCTCGCGCACAATCCATGGCGCCGGAACGGACTTGCTGAACCTGATCACCGACATTCTCGACCTGTCGAAAATCGAATCAGGCACGGTCTCGGTGGAGGCAGAGGAGATATTCTTCGCCAGCCTGCTCGAAGCAGTGGGGCGTCCGTTCCGGCATGAGGCGGAGAACCGGCACCTAGGATTCGAGGTGCAAAGCGACCCGCACCTTGCGCGAAGCGTGGTCACCGACTCGAAACGCCTGCAGCAAATATTGAAGAACCTGTTATCGAATGCCTTCAAGTTCACAGAAGTCGGAGGCGTTAGCCTAGCGGTTTCTCCGGCGAAGAGCGGTTGGACCGAGGACCACCCAGTTCTCGGAAAGGCCGCATCCGTCATAGCTTTTGAAGTCTCCGATACGGGTATCGGAATTCCCCTGGAGAAGCAAAGAATTATCTTTGAGGCCTTCCAGCAAGCAGATGCCGGCACCAGCCGCAAGTACGGCGGAACTGGCCTGGGGTTGGCTATCAGCCGCGAATTGGCCAGCCTGTTGGGTGGAGAAATCCAGCTGCGTAGCGCTCCCGGACGCGGCAGCACGTTCGTCCTGTATTTGCCGCAAACCTATGTCGGTCCATCTGCTTCCAGCGCCGCCGCGATGGAAAGAAAATCTCCGTCCTCGGTTTCGGCGGTTCAGATATCGGTGGTGGAACACCCGATCGAGAGAATTCCCGACGACCGGGAAAGTCTGCAACCGGATGATGCCATCTTGCTCATTGTGGAAGACGATCCTCACTACGCACGGGTGTTGTGCGATCTCTCCCGCGACAAAGGCTTCAAGGTTCTGGTGGCGAGCCGTGGCACAGAGGCTTTGCAGTTGGCCCAGGAGTACCATCCCACCGCGATATCGCTCGACGTTTTCCTGCCCGACATGCTGGGCTGGACCGTATTGAATCACCTGAAACAAGATCCAGCGACCCGGCACATTCCCGTCCAGATGTTGACCCTAGACGAAGATCGGCATCACGGCCTCGCCCGTGGAGCATTCGCTTTTGTCACGAAACCGACGACGCCCGAGGGGTTGGAAACAGCGCTCGATCGCATTAAGGAATATTCCGCTCCCCGGCGCAAGCGATTGCTGGTTGTGGAAGACAATCCCGCCGAACAGCTCAGCATCAGAGAACTTCTGGGTTACGACGACATCGATGTTACTGTCGTTGCCACCGGCGAAGAGGCGGTTCAGGCGGTCAGCCGCGAATCGTTCGACTGCGTAGTGCTTGATCTGCGTCTGCCCGATATATCCGGCTTCGAAGTGCTCGAACGCTTCCGCGACGCTCCGGCGGTGGGCGATCTGCCGGTAATCGTTTTTACCGGCAAGGAACTGTCTCCGGAAGAGGATGCCCGGTTGCATTCGCTAGCGCGAAGCGTTGTCGTGAAGGGAGTGGAATCGCCCGAACGCCTGTTGGACGAGACCGCCCTGTTCCTGCATCGGGTGGTCTCCGATCTGCCGGCGGAGAAGCAGAGAATGCTCGACCGGTTGCACCGCTCCGACGATGCTCTGATCGGAAAGAAAGTGCTGGTCGTTGACGATGACGTGCGCAATATCTTCGCTCTCAGCAGCGTGATCGAGCGCCGTGGAATGACCGTGCTCACAGCTGGAACTGGCCGGGAAGCGATTGCCAAGCTGGAATCAACTCCAGACGTCGCGATCGTGCTCATGGACATCATGATGCCGGAGATGGATGGTTATGAAACCATGCAGGTGATCCGGCAGAACGCCTCGTTCCGGCGCCTGCCAATCATTGCCTTGACCGCAAAAGCGATGAAAGGGGATCGGGAGAAATGTCTTGAAGCCGGTGCCTCAGAGTATCTGGCGAAACCGGTGAATACCGAGCAGTTGCTATCCTCGTTGCGGATGTGGCTGCACCGCTAGGCGCGTGGTAGCGCGGAGAGAATGATTCGTGACACACGAACAGGTCAACATTCTAATGGTGGATGATCAGCCGGGCAAACTGCTCAGCTATGAAGTCATGCTCGCTGCGCTGGGCGAGAACCTGATCAAGGCCACATCCGCGAAGCAGGCTCTGGAAGTCTTGTTGAAGACCGACGTCGCCGTAGTTCTGATGGACGTAAGCATGCCGGAGCTAGATGGTTTTCAACTGGCTGCGATGATTCGCCAGCATCCGCGTTTCCAGAGAACTGCGATCATCTTTATCTCGGCCGTGCATCTGACCGACCTCGACCAACTCAAAGGCTACGAGCACGGAGCAGTGGATTACATTTCCGTGCCAGTGGTTCAAGAACTTCTGCGCGCCAAGGTGAGGGTCTTCGCCGACTTGCACCGCAAGACCCGTCAGCTCGAAACACTGAATCGCGAACTCGAGCAGCGCGTCTCGGAGCGCACGGAAGAGTTGGCCGGAAAGGCGGAGCTGCTGCTGCGGCTGAACACGCAGTTGGTAAGCAAGAACAAAGAGCTCGACGCCATCGTCCACACCGCGCCGGATATAATCTTCAGCCGCCAGGCGGATGGTGCCAGGGATTACATCAGCGATCGATTTTACGACTACACGGGCGCCGACCCGGGTTCCGCGAATGGCTTTGGATGGCTCGACTATGTACATGCGGACGATAAGCAAGAGGCTATGGAGCACTGGATGCGCTGCGTTGAATCGGGAGCGAACTACGAAGCCGAGTATCGTCTGCGGTCGGCAGGCGGAGCATACCGCTGGTTCCGGGCTCGTGCCCTTCCCATTCGCGATGATGCGGGCAAGATCGTGAAATGGTATGGGACGTGTTCTGACATTCACGACAGCAAAATATTGGAACAATCCATTCGAAGCAACGCCGCCGAACTGGAAAGAATGGTGGATAGTAGGACCGACGAATTACGGCGCCTTTCCATCCGCCTGATGACGATGCAGGATCAAGAACGCCGCCGCATCGCGCGCGATCTGCACGATGGCCTGGGACAAGAGCTTGCCGTGGCCAAAATGGTCTTGGACAGAATGTTGTTGCAAAAGTCCGCTCAACCTCCAGCGGATGGATGGGCTCAGGCGAGCAGCATCATCGAGCGCGCGATTCAGCAAGTCCGCACCATGTCCCACCTTTTGCATCCGCCGTTGCTGGATGAAGTCGGGTTGTTATCGGCGCTGTCCTGGTTCCTGGAGGGACTCGCAAAGCGCAGCGGGATTGAGACGGCTCTCGACGTCCAGCCGAAAGATTTCCCCAGGCTCTCAACTGACGTGGAGACTGCGGTTTTCCGAATCGTACAAGAAGCATTGACCAACGTCTTCCGCCATTCGGGAGCTCAAAAGGTATGGATCAATCTCACACAAAAGGACGGGTTGATCGTAGTTGCGGTTCGAGACGACGGCAAGGGTATTGGCGACAGTGTAGTTGAAATGCGGCCGGACAGTGTTGGAGTGGGCATCGGCGGCATGAAGCAACGCGCCAGAGAATTCGGTGGAGAATTGAAACTGACCAACGTCCATCCCGGAACCTTAGTGGAATTGACGATTCCCCGCAGCGAAGCGTTGCGAGAGACAAATGCAGTCTTGCAGTCGTAGTGCCCCGCAATTATTCGTGACCATTCGTGCCGCATTCGATCCCAGGATAAACTTCTACTCTTTAGTTTGATCACACGCCCTGGACTTTCTCAAAATTGGCTTTGGCCGTTGCTTCGCTGACTCTACGATCTGTGAATCCGCGGAATCTTGCTTGGAATGCTGAGCGAATCTCTGCCGGCCGGAGCGCTGCCTGATCGGCGGTGCGTCACAAAAATAATCGGAAAGGCCAAAATCCCGTGATCCGAAAGGGTTGCTACGGTTGTCCCCCATCGAGCAGTACTGGGAAAACTGTAGGCGGTTGCTGCCATGCTTGATTGACATTACAGCTTGAACCGGATGGCACCGTAACGGTCACCCGGTTAGCTTTTACTTCGTAAGAAAATTCGAACGCTTGCTCGCTTCGAGCACAGAGGAGGTTCGCTTGTGACAAGAGATATCGGCTCGAGATTACCGAGGTTCATCCTAGTGCTCGGTGCCAGTTGCTTGCTACTCGCTGGAACGGCCTTCTCGGAGGACAAAGACGCCTCCGACATACAAAAACGCATTGATGCATCCGCTCACGTCCTCGATGAGATTATGTCGACTCCCGACAAGGCGATTCCTGACAAAGTGATGAGCGATGCAAAATGCATTGCTGTCATCCCCTCCATGTTGAAAATCGCCCTGGGTTTCGGAGGCAACCATGGCAAGGGGGTTGCGATCTGCCGCACGGATAGCGGCAAATGGAGCCCTCCCGCCCCGATCACGATTGCGGGCGGAAGTTGGGGCCTGCAGTTGGGTGCCCAGGGCATCGACATAGTCATGGTGGTGACCAACGACGATGGAATGCAGCATCTGCTTTCAAGCAAGTTCAAAATTGGCGCCGATGCTTCAGCGGCTGCCGGCCCGGTGGGACGTGACACCGGCGCCGATACCGACTGGAAGATGAAGGCTGAAGTCTTGACATACTCACGCGCTCGTGGATTATTTGCGGGAGTCGACTTGAGCGGCTCTGCCGTTACCCAAGACAAAGATGAGACGCGCGTTCTTTACGGGAAGTTCATCCCCTTCGCCGATATCCTGGATGGAAAAGTCCCTCCCGTCAGCGGGAGTGGAGCGTTCGAAGCCGCCGTCCGGAAATATTCCGCTCAAGCGAAGGAGCATGAACACGGCGAGTTGAAAACAAGCCCCACGAGGGAGTCCAGTGGCAGTTAACAATAGCGGAATTGCTTTTTAGCCGTCCTGGAAGGACGGGCATTGGTTAAGCAAGCCAGCCTTTAAAGCGATGTACCGGAGGATCTAATGTCGACGATCTTACTGATCATTTTAGTGCTGTTGTTGGTAGGGGCGCTCCCGTCGTGGCCGTATAGCCGTTCGTGGGGTTATTACCCCAGCGGAGGCTTAGGGCTCGTGGTGGTGGTTCTTCTCGTGCTGCTTCTGGCCGGGCGGTTGTGAAGTTTTTGAACGAGGCATTCCAAACCGCTTCTTGCTTCACTGCATCTAAATGAAGCAAGAAGTTTTTCTTGCGAATCCAGGGGAGTATCAATGTTGAACCAGGAAAACCCTCGTCGCGCTGCGCTGCTTCAATTTTCGTCGCCTGCAGTGCTTGACCCTCTTTATGCAGGTCGCGCACGGATGGCACGGCCGCCTCAAATGAGCGTCCGCTTGCGAAATGAGAAAGAGCTTGCGCCGGAAGCGATTTGGGGCCAGTACAACAATTACCGATCCAACGGTTTGATTGGGTCGGCGGTGATCCACGTCGTCATGCTAGGCCTAATTTTGGGCGCCGCAATGTTCGGTCATCAGATAGTGCAGAAAAAAGTTGAGCAACACGAAACCGTTACCCTTATTGCTCCTTCGCCTGATTCCTACGCGCTGCCAGTGGCAATAAAGGTTGTGAGCGGTGGTGGCGGAGGCGGCGACCATGATCGCATACAAGCGCCCAAAGGAAGATTGCCCAAGGCGGCTCTTCAGCAGATTACGCCGCCCCAGATCGTTCTGCACAACGAACATCCCAAGCTCGCGGTTGAGCCAACGGTAGTTGTTCCTCCTCAAGTTCGCCTGGCGGAAAACCGCATGCCGAACCTCGGCAATCCCTCGAGCGCCGTGCTGCCTTCCGCCCCGCCATCGAATGGAACTGGGTCGGGCGGAGGCATCGGCTCCGGCTCTGGTGGCGGCGTGGGTGTCGGCCACGGCCCCGGAGTAGGCGTGGGAAGCGGTGGCGGCATCGGTGGAGGCGTATATAAGGTCGGTGGAGGGATATCTGCCCCCCAGGCCGTTTCGACGCCCGATCCTGAGTACACCGAAGAGGCGCGCAACGCAAAGACTCAGGGGACCTGCGTCCTCTGGTTGATTGTCGATGACCGCGGAAATCCAAGAGATATTCGCGTCGTGCGCGGCCTTGGATTTGGCCTCGATGCCAAGGCGATTGAAGCCGTCAAACAATGGCGTTTTCAACCGGCAGTGAAAGATGGTCATCCGGTGAATGTCCAGATCAGCGTTGAAGTCGGATTTCGTCTCTACTGACAATCGATAATCGCGAATCAACGTTGGTTACTGCCAGTGGTTATCGGCGAGAAGCCCGCGTCGCACCGTTCCCTTTGCACCATGGGGCGCACGGGAAGGTGATTCTGGCGCCATAACCCTGTTGCCCCGGAAAAGTTTCGTTCACCTCTAAACAATTTACTCAGAAATAAACTTGAAAGTCCTCAGCATTTACCTTCATGGCAGCCGTACAGCAAGTCTGGTAATCAATTACAGGAGCACCCTTATGGGCCGCGAACAGCGTTGCCGCTAGTCTCGTCTTGGAACTGGATGCTCCCGGATTCATGGGGCAGACAAGCACCCTAAAGGTTCGATCTTCGATCAAGGAGAGACTACAGTGGCGACTTGCGTGATTTCCGCGACAGCAAATGTTATTCCGGTCAGCGAAGCGACCAACCGAGATTCCGAACGCAGCCTCGTACAGCGCGCGCAGAGCGGCGACGAGCAGGCTTTTGCCACATTGTTCCAGCTCCACAAGAAACGCGTGTACTCCGTCTGCCTGCTGATGACAAAGGATATAGCGGAAGCGGAAGACCTGACGCAGGAAGCTTTCCTGCAGGTGTTTCGGAGCGTGGGCTCATTCCGGGGAGATTCGGCCTTTTCCACGTGGCTTTATCGGGTCGCAGTCAATACCGTGCTGATGAAGCTGCGGCGTCGCAAAGCCCCGCCAATCGTCTCTCTGGACGAGCCCGTATCAGCGGAGTCGCCATCCCTCAAGCGTGATATCGGAAACCCCGATCCGCGGCTTTCCGGAGCGATTGATCGAATTGCGTTGCGCCGCGCCATGCTGGAGCTCCCCGCGGGATGCCGGAAGATTTTTGCCCTTCACGAAGTGGAAGGATACCAGCACCACGAGATCGCCCAGATGCTGGACTGCTCGGTGGGCAACTCGAAATCGCAACTGCACAAAGCGAAAACGAAAATGCGTGACTTGCTGTTTCCTAAGCGCAGAGTCCTGAGACGGCCGGCGGTGAATCCACTTACCGAATCGCTGTCTTAAGGACCCCCCTGTGGCAGCAATCGGTATGTACTCCAGGATGTGTCGTCGTCATCTTGATTTGCATCAACTGAGTGTTGATGGTTTGAACATGAGATGGTTTGAACATGAAGTGACCGGGAGAGGATAAAAGCTGTGGGGTTAGGGGCGATTGTTGTGATGGGACTGGAGCGCGAAGCACTTGGTTCGCAGGCCCCTCGAGAAGCTGACGCGTTCCTTACGGAACCGCTGGAGTACCTCGATATTTTGGGCCGTTCCATGACCGAGCGTGTCATCGAGCGTTTCGTGCGCGCCGACGTGGACAAGGTTTCGGTGCTCGTTCAAGAGGAATCTTACAGTGTGAAGCCGCGCTTTGTTGGCTTCGAAAACGAGGTTCAGGTTGTGAGCGACCTCGGCTCCGCGATTTGTCAAAAGCTTAGAGAGTTCTCGCAAAATGGTATCGAGCATTCCTTCGTAATTTCCGGGAGTGTATATGCCGAAACTGATCTGCTCGACCTCTTTTATTTCCACCGGGAGGCGCGGCAGTCGACTACCCGCGCCGTTGACCGCGAAGGTTCTTTGAATCTCTGGGTGGTCGATTGTCTGAAAGCGCAGCCAACAGATCTTAGGAACTTAGTGGTGCAGGCAGAAACCGGCGGTAGTTCCTACTTCATCCGCGAATACGTGAATCGCCTGATCCACCCGCGCGACCTGCGTCGATTCGCTTCCGACGTGCTTCGAGGTCGCTGCGTTACGCGTCCTCCGGGTCGGGAAATCAAGCGCGGCATTTGGATCGATGACGGCGCCGAAGTATATCGCCGGGCACGCATTGTTGCGCCCGCCTACGTCGGCCGGTCATCCAAGGTGATGGCAGACACACTGATCACACGTTTCAGCAATGTTGAGAAAGACTGCTGCGTCGATTATGGCACGGTAATCGAGGACAGTTCTATTCTACAGAATACCCATGTCGGTATTTGCCTGGACGTATGCCATGCGGTGGCGAACGGAAATAAGCTTTTGAGTCTGGGACGTAACGTGATGGTCGAACTTTCTGATCCGAATATATTGCGGGTCAACAGTCTGGCATGGAAGCCATCCCCAGCAAAAGATCGGAAACGAGCAAAGATCGGCCTATTCAGCCGTGGCAAAGTAAAGCCGCAAGCCGTTACCGAGGTGCGACCCGCAGCAGGCTCGGCGCCAGAGCCGTGCAGGTTGGAACCAAATCCTATACAGGGGTAAATGAAATGCTTAGCAGGAGCCCAGTGATCGTGATGGAAGCGCCGGAAAACTTAAACCATTCCGAGGGACGGACGTTCTTGGCCGAGTTGCTGCCTCTTCTGCAATCCGATCGTCCACGTGTCGTTCTGGATTGTTCGCAGGTTCAACACCTGGACAGCGCAGGCATCGAGATGCTGCTGACCTGCATGGGCGAAGCCATGAAGCACGACGGCGATGTCAAGCTGGCGAACCTGTCCCCAGCCTCGGCCGCTATCCTGGAACTCATGCGAGTCGACCGGCTATTCGAAGTATTCGAGACCGCCGAAGCGGCAACCCGGAGCTTTCAGGCCGTTACCTTGCCCGATGTTCAGCAGGGCCTTCCTTGGTACTCTTCTGGGTTCGGACTCGCCGATTTGAAATCCGCGAGCTAGCCAATTTGTCTCGCAGCGAGGTGGAAATTGGACGCCTTAAGAAAAATGCTGGCACATGCAGCCTGGAGCAGCCTATTGCTCTCTGGAGCTCTGGGATCGGTGGTGCCGGTGGCGGCGCAACAAGCGGCGGTTGAGCAAAACCGATCGGCTGCGACCGACGCTCCAGCGAATCTGAGTGAATTGCCTGACAGCCCTGGAGCGACCCTTGCGCAAGCACAGGCGCCTCCAGTTCCACAGTCCTCGCCCGCTCAATCATCCGCGAGCCAGGCACCCCCCACTCCGCAGAAGCCGGTTGGCACAGCCGCGGCGGAAGCTCCAAGCACCAGCGGAGTGGCTGCCTCCGAACCCGCGGGCGTGGCGATCGCGCCGGCAAAGCAGCGCCGCGTCCGCACGATTGTGATCAGGACCGGCGCGATAATTGCAGCCGCCGTCGCAGTTGGAGTAGTGGTCGCGTTGACGGCGGGCACGTCAAGTAAGCCGCCGGGAGCACATTAGACACTTCGCATGACATTGGAAGAGAATTCACTCCGAGCCATGAAGCCCGACCGGGTGAAGATCGTAAGCTTTTCTGGAATCGATGGAGCGGGCAAGACCACTCAGATTCAAGCGCTCACACACTGGTTGCTGGCATCCGGCCTGCGCGTCGAACTCCTCAGTTTCTGGGATAACGTTGTGCTACTATCTCGCTTCCGCGAGAAGCTCAGTCACAAGGCATTCAATGGCGACCAGGGAATCGGTTCCCCTGACCGACCTCTGAACCGGCGCGATAAGAATGTTACTTCCTGGCCGGTCACGACCATGCGTTTCTTCCTTTATTTTCTGGATGCCATAAGCGTCAGTCGAAAGGTCCGGCAGGCAAGGGAGAGCGACGCGGATGTGGTTATCTTTGACCGCTACCTCTACGATGAACTCGCCAATCTTCCGCTAAATCGGTGGGGGACACAAGCTTATATCCGGCTTCTGCTGGGACTCATTCCATCTCCTGATATCGCGTACGTTGTCGATGCGGATCCGGTCGCAGCGCGGCAACGAAAGCCAGAATATCCTTTGGAATTTCTCCGCAGCAATCGCGAAGCCTACCTCACGATGAGTCGCCTCGCAGGCAGTATGACCGTGATCGAAGCCCTTCCGGCAGCCGCGACGGAGTTGAAAGTCAGAGAAGTGTTCTTGTGCCAGTCCTCGCGGTCGGACGAGCATTTCTCGGTAGTGCCGGCTGTCCGATAAGTTCAAGTGTCTCTCTGTACCCTCAGCCAAAGCCGCTGATCCTAAACCGTTTTCCAGCAGCAACATCTTCCCTGGCAACTACATCGAATACCTGGGGCGAAATTGTAGGGCGGAGAGAGAATGAAAATTTGTCTGGTAACCACTTTCCCTCCCAGCCAGGCTGGACTGAGCGAGTACGGACTTCACATTGCCCAGGAATTGCGCCGCAATCCGTTTCTCAGCCTGACCATCCTTGCGGATCAAATCCCTCATTCTGAACCCGAACACGACGACTTTTCGGTCCTGCGCTGCTGGTCGTTCGATGATCCCCTCAGTTCCCTTCGGCTTCTGAACGAGCTGCGGAAACTTAAGCCTGATGTCGTGTGGTTTAACTTGCTGTTCAGTACGTTTGGGCGGAATCCCGTGAATGCTTTCCTGGGGTTGCTCACTCCTGTTCTCGCTCGTCTGAGCGGATGCTATACCCACGTCACACTGCATCACCTAATGGATACTGTGGACTTAAAAGACGCCGGCGTGCGGCACCCGCGAGCCTATCGTCTGGCCGGTGCCTTTGCCACCAGGATGCTTCTCCTGTCGAATTCGGTGTCCGTGCTGATGCCCGGATATCGCAAGATTCTGCACGAAAAATACGGTCGCGGTAATGTTCACCTGCGTTCGCACGGCATCCTGACGACCAGACCTGAATACCCGGATTTCTCTCGCCGCGGTAATCCGGAGCATCGCATCCTGGCCTTCGGAAAATGGGGAACGTACAAGCGGCTTGAACTTATGATCGAGGCTTTCGAGGTTGTGGCGCAAAAACTGCCAAACGCCAGACTGGTTGTTAGCGGCAGCGACCACCCTCAGGCGGCGGGGTATGTGGAATCGATGCGGGAAAAGTGCGCGGGAGATCCGAGAATTGAGTTCACCGGATATGTGCCCGAGGATCGATTGCCTGACCTCTTTCAAGGCGCTACCGTCGCGGTCATGCCGTATTCTTCCTCGACCGGGTGTAGTGGAGTTGCGCACCTGGCTTGCGCGTACGGCGTACCGATTTTGTGTTCGGATCTTCCAGATTTTCGCCAGATGGGTGACGGTGAAGAAATAGCGATTGAGTTTTTCCAGCCTGGGAACGCGGAAGATTTAGCCGGTTGCCTGATTCGTCTGCTGACAAACCCTGCAAGACAGGAACAAATGGCGGCGCAGAATTATTTCGCTGCTCTTCGCATGACGATGCCCACCATCGTGCAGAAATATCTTCGCCATTTCGAGCTCGACCAAAGAACCGAAACCTTGCGGCAGATCACCCGGTTTAGAAGGCTGCCCAGTTGGCTGCCCTCGAAGGCGCTCATGCTAAGGCTAATGACGAGGAACTCCTCCGGCTTGGTCTACCGCTCGGCGGTTCGTCGGCCTTCGCTAAATCGTCCTGCCCTCGAGTCTCTATTGAACGATGACGGTAATATTGGCGGAAAACTGACTGGAATTCGAACTCCCGTTAATGGTCACGAGGTAGCTCTGCGGAGCGGCGGGAACGCCGGGACTCGTGGTCGTAGCAGCAGCTTGTGGTCCGGCACCCCCTCCGCACGAAGCGCTAACCATGCCGCTGCCGATGACCGCGACGAGAGCGAGCATCTGAAGCCTACCCCTCCCGCGCCGCTTGCCCGCGAAGCCGAAGCCAACGATCCCGAAGGAGAGCAGCCAACTGCCATAGATTGGGATCGACCTTCTTGGTTGGGGCAAATTCCTCCCCGTGACGGAAACGGTCGAGATAGTGAGAGTTGAAGTGGCTGTTCCCGTACGCGGAGTGATGGCCGCGGGTGAAAAAGAGCAGCTCAGGGAACTGGGGAGCGCGGGGCAAGAGAGCGAAATGGGACTGTTTGAAGCGCCGGATTGCGCAGTCGCCTTAACCGTCACGCTTCCTGATTTTCCAGCGAGAACTTTGACGGACGCGGGCGATGCGCCGAACGAAACGCTCGCCGGGGGCGTTGGCGCCGCTGCAGTGGCCGGGCAAGTGGGGCTGTAGTTGATGGCTGCCGTCATTTGATTTGCCAACGTAGGCTTGCCCACAGCTTGTACAAAAAGCTTGTAGTCTCCCTCAGGGATGGAGAAGCTGCATAAATTCAGAGAGTGAAGTCCGGTTGCGATGTCCGTCAGCGACATCAAGTTCGCACCATCAGCGCTGACGTACACCGTGTAATGATCGACCGTGTTCTCGTCCCCGGTGATCGTCCACTGCAAAGCATTTCCACTGAGTGAGGGTTCAAGCGCGAAACAGTTATCGATGCCAGACTCTATCTCTGTTGCCTCTTCGTAGTCATTCCAGGTCACAATCTGCAGATCCGGCACCTGCTTTCCAGCGCTGTAAAGGCCATTGACCTCCACGAATGTTTGCAGCCATGTCTGCCCGCACTGCTGTTTCATGATGCGGTCGGATCCCCAGGAGGCTTTGGTGTCGTTGAAACCTTTATAGACCGCTCCCATCGTCTGTTCGTTCGGGAACGACATTCCCTGGTCGTAGAAACTCGAAAGATAGTGCATTCCATAATCGGTGGTCGTCGGCATGATCCACGCATAGCTGCCATCGCTTAGGGGCTGGCTGAATCCATTATTGTTTTGAAATAGAAACAGCGGACGCGTGCTCAAGGTCGCTGCCGCTGCATTCCAGTCCACCGAAGGATAGGAAAGCCCGACGTTGAAATTTGTCACCACAGGTCTTCCCGCAATCGTCATGTATGCCGGCGAGGAAAAGTAGGTATGTTCGATGTATTGCAATTCGCTGACGAATGCCTGTTGAGGCGAGCAGCCTGAGCACGAGTACCACTGAATTGCTCCCTGGTCGACCATGATCGCAAAGGTGAAGCCTGGATGATTCTCGGCCTGCGCCATGATCAGTTGGGCTGCTTTGTCCTTCGAATTGTTCGGGCCGTACCAGTCAAGAATTACACCGTCGATTCCGCGGCTGACCATGTCGTCAATTTGATTCTTGACTTGCTCTGGGTTGCTGGAACTGTAGCCGATATTCATGTGATTCGAATCGCCGAACCAAAGCACCATGTGGGCATAAATCTTGGTGGTTGCTCCCGAATAGAGCAGCGTGTGGATGTCAACCTTGCTGACGTTTCCCGCTCCCCGGTCGCCATTCGAAAGGCTCGTGAATGTGTTGGCTGCACTCGTGTTGTTCGAAATCTGAGCAGCGAGCGTAGTGGTGGGTATTACATAGGACGAAATCGCCACACACTGGGTCGAAACAGCCAGCATGAGGGCTGCAATCGCAGAGTAGTATCGAATCATCGGTCCTCAGGGGCGGAGAAAAGCCGAGGATCTTGCGCACGGCCGCACAAGGAGGAAGGCACGCCCGCCTGTAAATTTCCTCTTTGTGACCTGGGCTTTTCTGGGAACGGTGTGAGCTTACGCCGGAATCATTCTTGAAGAGAAGATCACGATTGTCTAGGAACCTTTGTGCACGACCGAGGTGCCTGAACCTCAAGCGAGTTGTCTGATACGAACTTCAGCGGCTAGCTATCAAAATCCTGTTCCCACTCAGAAGCCGGCTCGATTTCCTCCCCTGAAAGACTCTTGGTTTCAGCAAGTTCCGGTGAAGGAACGAATGTCAGGGTGCAACTTTGAGCCAACACTCAGCGTTGAAAAGATCATCCTAAGAAGGCTTTTCCTTACTATTCGCAAACGGAGGAAAACCTCAGGATGGCGTCAACAAGGCTGCGCGGCAGATTCTCGGTCGTGTGCGCGATGATCTTATCTCTGGTGCTATGTGGCTGCCGAGGACTCGTAACCTCCGGCGATTCTTTGTCGATTGACCACGTTATTTTCATGTTGCAGGAAAACCGGAGCTTCGATTCCTACTTCGGAATGCTCAATCCGTACCGCCAGGCTAATAAATGGAACGTCGGTGACGACGGTAAGACCTACGATGTCGATGGAATCGACGACAAGCTTACGAAATTCGTGAATTCAGACGACGAAGGCCAGCCGTTTGGTCTATTTAAGTTGAATACCACCTGCGTCGACGATATGAGTTCGGCGTGGCTGGAGAGTTATGGCGATGTCAATCGTTTTGACTTCAGTGTTGCCCGTCCAATCCTGATGGACGGTTTTGTGCACACCGCTGAGGGCTTCGCCAAGGCCGGGGCCGGCGACGGCTCGTTTACAGACTTGGTGGGGAAGAGAGCGATGGGCTATTACGATCAGGGCATTCTGAACTACTACTACTATATGGCTTCTCAGTTCGCGATTTCTGATCGCTGGTTCTCGCCGGTTTCGAGCAAGAGCACGCCGAACCGCGTTGCAACGATGACGGGAGGAACGACACAGGGCTTGGTGCGCGATCCGTTCGCGGACGACAAATTCACCACGCCGCTCAGCATTCAAACCATATTTCAGGAGCTCGATCAAAACAATGTCTCGTGGAAGATCTACTATTCCATCACCGCGGGTGGCTGTACTGACCAGGATGGAGATTGCGGTCCCGGCCAACAGGCGAACGATTTTCCCGTAACCACATTCTCCGACTTTTCTTACTCGAGCCAATACCTATACGCGAATCCGCAACATAGCGCGTGCAAGTCGCCAACCGTCGGATCAAAACAGGCCGTTGGTGACGCGAGCGATGCATTTTGCGTTGACGTCGATCATATCGCGCCGCTGAAACAATATCTCAGCGATGTGCAGAACAATACTTTGCCAAGTTACGCATTTATTGAGGCGGCGTATGGTAGCAGCGACGAGCATCCAGGATCAGGCCAGTCGATCCTGGCAGGCCAGCAGCAGGTTTCGACGCTGATCAATGCGCTGATGCAGAGCGCATCCTGGTCAAGCTCTGTGTTTTTTCTGAGCTACGATGAGCCCGGTGGACCATTCGATCATGTGCCACCGGTGCCGGGACATTCCAACGACCAGACCGATAGCTCACTGGGGACGATTCCCGATATCGGCACGATTGCGGTCAATGCTGACAGCTTCAACCCGTGCCTGCCACCCGGTGGAGCGCCAACTCTGCATTGCGATCTTGAGTCCGTCGATCCCGGTGCCAACGCGGGCGATGCTCCGGCCCAGCAAGGTTTTGCCGCACAATTGGGTTTCCGATTGCCCAACCTTGTGATCTCGCCCTTCTCGCGGAGGCACTTTGTTTCTCACATCCCGATGGATCACACCGCGGTCCTGAAGTTTGTGGAAAACCGTTTTATCAACTCTGGCGCGCACCTGACGGACCGCGATTCGGCGCAGCCCGATCTATTGAATTTCTTCGATTTCGTCAACGTGCCATGGTCGACGCCGCCGACGCCGCCAGCGCCGAATGCGCCACCGGGATCATGCACTCCGCAGGACATGTGATGCGATCGACTTTAATTTAAATAACTGCCGTGAGTGAAACCAACAGCCGCGGTGTGAAGACCTTCAGGGCTCTTCGCGCCCTTCGTGGTCAGGCGCTATTGATTCTTACGGTTATTGCTGCGAGTTGACCGTCACGCTGCGAGCCACGTAGCGATCGCCATCAAAGCGTGTGAGCACGGTGACATCAGCAGCTTCACGCAAGTGATCGTCTATCGCTACCACGGATGGATCGAAAGAGAGCTCGTAGGTCCTGTGGTCAGTGGAGGAAGTTAAAACCAGAAGGCCCAGACGAAGGTCAAGGCCCGTGACTCGGCCGGCAAACGTGAAGCTAGCTCCTGGAACTGCGAGCACCGACACTTCGCGGGCCACGTCGTGGCCATCCTGCGCCCCGAATTTCACAGCTACCAGCGTTCCGGAGACGAGTTCACCTGCGGGAGCAGCGTGATCCCCTTGCATAATTCTGGTTTGAGGCGTGAGACGTATCTTCAAAGGCCGAGGAGAAAGTACGTCGCGTAATACCAACTCCTGTTTGTCTGGACGATAGCTCGTAACAATTCCCTGGCTTTCGCCAGCCGAAGCAGTGTTTTTCAATCGAATCGTTTTCGCGAATATGGCGCTTCCGTCCAGAATAGTATCGACGTAAACGCGATCCCCGAGATGCAGATCGGAGGTCGAAGCCTGACCGCGCCCTTCATAAATGTGAGTGCGAGTGTCGAAGAAAATCTTCATCTTGCCGCCACCGAAGATCTGCACTGTGATCTCATCCCGCACGCGATCCAGTTTCTGGATCGTGCCGCCAATCAGGCTGGCTTTTGCCGGGGGCAGGGAAGGCAGATCGGGAAGCAGGCTGGCCGGATCAAGCGTTGTCGGGGAGTCGTCGGCGATCGGCTGGATCGCGTCATTCGAGAGAGAAGCAGCGGTGGAGGATGACACGATGTTTTGCGAAGGCACTGCCTGCCCCTGCGCAAAGGCCGCAAAACTACCGCCGGCCAGAACGATCCCCAATAGCACGCACGATAAGAACTGGCTCATAGTGATCCTCGTCCCGGGATTTCGACGCGGTAATTCGATGCCGATTACGGGCATAAGGTAGTCATGTTCTTGCAAAAAAAAGTGGGTTCGACGACAAACAATGATTGCGTTTCGGCATCTTAGTTTCGCTTCGCTATCTTTAGTGAGGGATAGCAGTGTGCAGAGAGGGTATTTACCGATGGCCTGGAAACGCTGGATTGTCGCTTGCATGGCTGCCACGACCGTAGGATTTTGCATCCCGGCGAGTGCCGGCGACTTTAAGATTACGCTGCCCAAACACAGTCATCTCACGCCCGTGCAACGGCTTAACCAGGAGGGAGTGGAGGCCATTCGCAAGCATGGCTACGAAAAGGCCGAGTCGCTGTTCTACAAGGCGTACCTCCTCGACCCAGACGACCCCTTTACCCTGAATAATCTTGGCTATATTTCGGAGCTGCAAGGCCAAGTGGACCGCGCGCTCCGCTTCTATGATCTGGCCGGACAAACGGCGACCGAGGCGGTTATTGACCGTGCAAGTTCGCTGCGGGTTCAAGGGCGCACGATAAAAGAGGCGTTGGCTATCCCCGATTTGCCACTGCAAATCAATCATGACAATGTCGTGGCCGTGCGCATGCTCTCAGAAGGCCGCGCTCCCGAAGCGGATCTTTTCCTGCAGCAGGTTTTGAAAAAAGATCCGAACAACATATTCACCCTGAATAATCTTGGCGTCGCTAAGGAGATGGAGGGCGAGTCGCAGGCCGCCTTAAAATTTTATGAGCAGGCTGCCGCCGTCCACTCCGACGCGGCTGCTGTCGTTACTCTCAACCGCTCCTGGAGAGGTAGACCCGTGAGCGAGATGGCGTCGCAGAACGCCAGAAACCTGCAGACGCGCCAGGAGACACAGCAAAGCGCTAAAGTGAGGTTGACGGAGTTGAACGTTCGCGGCGTATCGGCTGTCAATCGTAACGATCTTCATGCGGCGGATCAGGATTTTCGGGAAGCTTTTGCCCTCGATCCAAACAATGCATTCGCCGTCAATAATATTGGGTATCTTTCGGAGATCGAAGGCGACCGTGAAACTGCCCAGTTTTATTACGACAAAGCGCAGACCATGCCCGGAGCTGACGCGACAGTCGGTTTAGCCACTCGGCGGGCGGTGGAGGGTTCGAAGCTGGCCCGGGTGGCCTCCGACAACGATGCGAAAGTAGAAACCAAGGTTTCCCAGCAACAGCAGGCTCGACGCGTACAACACGAGCCGATCCTGCTATTGCACCGCGACAACACGCCCGTGCAGGAACCTTCCACCCCGCCGGCGGGCACTTCGCCGCATTAATCCAGCACGCTTCGCTCCTGATAACGGTCTATGTCCGATTCCGGATCGTAGGTGAAGTAGCGCACCAGATTCTTGAAATAACGCAATAGCGTGTTGACGTTGGTGGCGTACCAGCAGCAGCGCGTCATCTGTGGCGAAAACCCGCAAATAAACCGGAAGTGATCGAGCACCGGCGCAACTGGACCCAGCATTGCAGCAGCCATGCGGTGATTTCCATCAAGGATTGTCAGAGGCCCCGTCTCGTTGACTCCGATGAGAAGCACAGCAGGATTGATCAGGTTGTCTTGAACGGAGGTACTGAGGATGCGCAACTTGCCGAAGAAGTCGTTGTGAGAAGAGGATTCGAGTTGGATGCGAATCCGCTCCACGACATCCGTCAAATAGAAACTCCCCTGTGCTACCCGGCGCCACTGCGCCCTAGGGAAGAATCGGATTCGATCCAGATCCTGAGCCCTTACTTCGATTTCGAACCAGGTTGTGTCCGGCGGCAGTTCCCGCCACATGGGGCCTCGGCGCAGAAACAACAAAGCTTGACGCACCGCATTTTCTCGCGAACTGGCGAGATCAGGATGCCTGACGAGATGATCGAACTGGTGGCGATGCTCGTCAAACTCAGGATGATGGAATTCACTTCGCAGAAACTCAGCGATCACCTCTTCTTCCGTCAGCCTGCGGCCTACTGGGAGAGCGCCGTAAGTAAGTAGAGCTTTCGGAGTGAAATGCGCCCGGAGTAAAGGCACGATCAGCACACAGAGCAAAACTACCATGAGCACCAATTGCACCAAAATTACCTGACGAAGCGTTTGGTGAAGCATGTAGACGCCCAGGGCAAGAGCGCCGCTGAAAGCCAGCTGAAGCCAGCTGGTATTCGCGATCTTGCGTGACATTTCGTAGGTGATGATCACGGAACTGAGCGAATATACGCCCGTGGTGATGGCATAAAGAATCAACAACGGAGCGAGGGCGCCGTAACTGCCTAGATCGAAGTGAGAGCCGAAGAGTGTTTTCCACAGAAAGCTCGGAACCATCCAAAGGCCGAAGATCAGCCCTGCGAGAATTAGAAAGACCAGCAGCAATGAGGTAAACAAAACCGGGTTGCCCTCATGCTCTTCGCTGCCCGCGCCGGCGGACACCGGGAACATCGTATTGACCACCGACCAGGCGCACATGTTGACCAACCGTCCCACCAGGGCAACGGCGGCATAAAATCCTGCCTCCGCGGGAGGAAAAAAGTGTTTTACGAGAACAATATCAAAATTGTTAATGACGGTCTGACCGGAGAAGAAAACAATGGCCTGCAATCCCTCCTGGAAAGAAATGGCGAATCCGCGAAAGCTAAGCGAAGTCAAGCCGGGGCTGGGGAGGGCAACAGCATACGCAACCATTACGGCCAAAACACTAGCCAGGACAGCTCCTTTCACCCCCATTCCTGCTTCGATAAGTAGAAACACGCCGAACAGCCGTACCAACCCTTCCAGCATGAAGTTGATGGCAAGCGGTCGGAAGGCGTGAATTCCCTGAATGTATCCGCGGCGCACACCGAGGGGGATATAGAAAGCCGTGCCCAGGGCCAGCAGCGATATCAGCGCAGGGTCTGGCAGATTCAAATATGCGGACAGTGCGCCCTTGGACAAAAATAGTAGTACGCCAATCGCGATGCCGGCGATCCACGAGCGTTGATGCAGAGTGGCGAAGACCAGAGCCTGCGCCTTCGGAGTTGTGCTTTTGGCCACATACTTTGCGCACACCACCTGAAACGACAGAGTGATGCCGGAGACGAGCATCAGGAGGGTGTACACCGCCGTTGCATGGGCGAACCCGCTGGGCCCGAGAAGCCGCGCCGTAACCACGTTGTAAACGAGGTTGGTAACCCCTACCAGGCCAGAACCGGCAAGCAGGGTGAGACTGCCGCCGAGAAGCTTGGATCTCAGCGCCTTCACAGGAACCGTTGCCGTCACGGAGTTCCCCTCGGCCGGTCCGGCTTCCACATCAATGTTTGTCATCTCGGCCATATTGCGGGTTCAGACGAAGTTGAAGATCATGCATTAAAACAGGGTGAAATGTATAACCGGCAGGACAACTGTCCTGAATGAGCCAGCAAAATCATAAAAAGTCTGTTGCTGAACTCCGAAAGAAAGTCGAAATGGGTAAGCCACCGGCCCGCCACCCGTGCCATCTTTGGAAGTTCCGCGAATCGGGCGCGTGTAGGAGACCACGAACTCACTTTGCGCATTGTCGTATTGGTGAAAACCTTCTCCCCGCGAGAGCAAGAAGTTGCCTTGGACGTTCCATCGCGGATTTGCGCGGAATTCAAATCGGGCTCCGGGGAGCAGTGCCTGCGCTATGGCGAAATTTGCGCCTTGCACTCGCCACGAACGCAGATCCTCCGCCAGCACTGCGGCGGTGAAGCGACCGCCAAACTTGTGCTGCAATCCCGCGTAGCTGGAGCTGCTGAAATACTCTTCCACGATGGGGTTAAACTGCAGGTCGCGAACCGAGTACCCGGTAAGCAAAGCGGTGCGTCCCCAGGGACGCCCGACCGTAAATTCCACGTCTGCAGAGGCGTCTCGCGAGTTCAAGTTTTGATCCGTGAAAGGGCCGGCCTCGCGAATGGCGTTGGCGCTGATCGAAACCCAGTTATAGAACGAACTCGTGGAGACGTAAAGAAACTGGCGAAAAAGATTCTGGCTCATGAAGACCGGCGAAATTGTATCTCGGCGGATCGTGTACTGGAGCCCGCCGTTGAAAGAAATGCTGTTTGACCCAAAGTGAAGAACCGGTGTGATCCCCCCGTTGAAAAATGTGTCATACGTATTGCGGTCTTGAATGACATTGACGCTGGGGAAAAGGAATCGTCCAGTAGTCAGGCTTTCGCCGACAAAGCCGCTGATTGCCGGCAGGTTGCCCAGATGGATGCGATAGTGAGATTCGGCAAGATCCTGATAAGAATGCCGCGGCGGCGGCAATAGCAACGGATTGGTGACATGCAGAATTCTGGCATCAAGGGTGTACACGTTGATGTCTTCAAGTGCCGGAGCGAATGTGGCATCAGGCAAGAAACTTACATTCTGATTGATCTGCCTGCCCTCCTCCATGGCCAGTTCATCTGTGGCGGTTAAAGAAGTCCGTTGCTCTTCCTGGCTGGCGACCGTATTGGCTTGCGCGAACGAGGAGAGCGCTTGCACCGTGTCCTGGCGCTGGCGGTATACGTTCGCGGCAGTCATCATGTAGTCGTAGTCATCGCGATAGTCGTCAGCCGAACCAAGACTCGCCAGCGCCTCTTCCGCTTTGTGAGGTTGTCCCTCGGCCAGGTAGGCGTTGGCCAGGCCGATCTCTACATTGCGAGGATTGGCTCCTGCCAGTCGGGCTTTATCAAAATAGGTTTCGGCGAGATCGTAATCGTGCATGGCCAGAAAAATGCTGGCTGCCTCTTGAATGTCTTCCGGGCTGACGCGCGCCGAATCAAGGCGCGCTTCCGCGAAACCAAGCGCAATCTGTCTGCGTGCGTCGTCAAAGTGGCCTCGCCGCACAAAGACCTGGGCGACCGCCAACCGCACCTGGATGCGGTCTCCGTTGGGTACGTCCAAGGCGCGGGAAAATCGTTGCATCGCGGCGTCTCCATCCCCCAGGATCAGTAGCGCATCGCCTGTCCCCATCAAGATATCGACCTTATCGCCGCCATATTGCTCCGCCAGTCCGACGTCGCGTAGCGTTTCTTCCCGTTGCCTTTGGGTAGCGTGCACTTGGGCTCCCAATGCATAGATCGCCGGATTGGAGGGGGACAGTTTTTCGGCTACGTCAAGTGCGGCAATTGACTGCTGGTAACGCCGCAGGCGATACAACGTATCGGCGTAGGCCAACTCGGTCAAAGTATCATTTGGGTTCTCCTGAAGAGCCAGCCGATATTCGGGTTCGGCGTGTACGTAATCCTGCTCCAGGCGAAATGCCTCCGCTCGCGCCATGTGCCACGTGTGCGACTTGCCTAGCAGTTTCTGAGCTGCCTCCAACTGAAGGAGCGCGGGCTTTGGCCGATGCAATTGCAGATCGGCATATGCCAATCCCAGATGCGCCTCGCCGTAATCCGGCTGCAACTTGATCGCAGTCTGAAAATCCTTTACCGACTTGGAGGCCTCACCAAGATCGTTCAAGACGAATCCCCGATTCGCGTATCCAAGAACCATCTTTGGATCGCGCTCGAGAGCGCGAGTATAGTCGGCGACGGCTTCCCGCGATTGCCCGCTATGAGCATGAACGTTGCCGGCAACCAGAGGTAGATCTTTATCGTCAGGCAGAATCGGATCGTACTTGTTTACCAGCGCAAGCGCGTCTTCGTAGCGGGCCAAATAATACAGATCGTAGGCGAGATAAACAGCGCCTTCGCGGTCTTTGGGCAGTTTCTCAAGAACCGCGTAGCCGAGCTTCGCCGACTCGGCATAGTCGCCCTTTAGCGTGAGATACCGCTCCCGTTCGCGCTCGACCTGCGGACTGTCGTTCATCTTCCCCGTGGAGCGATCCAGCCACTGTTTGGCTAGCTCCTGATTGTGCGATTCGAGGGCAGCGTTGGCGCCGCCGGCCACGATCAAAGGATTGCCCGGCATCCGCTGATATGCGCTCTCATAGTTCTTCTGCGCAGCTTGAAAATTTCTTCCCGAAGTGTATAAGTCACCGAGTGCGAGATGGGGTGCGAAATCCTTGGGATGAGCGCTTGCCGCGCGAGTGAAGTAAGTCTCGGCTAGTTTGGGGTCGCCATTGTCCCGCGCGAGATATCCCAGCGAGGAAAGCGCGGTTCGATTATGCGGGTCCAGCTCCAGAACTTTCGAAAATGTCGCCTGCGCAGCATCTTTTTGCCCCAGCTTCCATTGCAGGCTGCCGTAGTTCAGCAGGGAGTTCCGGTTAGAAGGCGCTAAAGACAGGGCTTCCTGCAAGTCCTTATTGGCGCCATCCATGTTTCCTGATCCCGCTTCGATCGCAGCGCGCAATCGCAACATCTCAGGGCGGGAGGACGGTTGTACATTCAACTGGCCGATCTCGGACTGTGCCGCGTCGAGTTCCTTTCTGGCCCCGGCTTCGTCGTCCTGGCGAAGATCGAGCTCGTAGAGATTCAAGCGCAACTCAATTTGATATAGCGGACCCTCAGGAACACGCGGCGGCAAGTTGCTCAGCGCAAGATTGTATTCGTTGCTGGCGTCGGCAAAGCGATTGTCCCCCTCGGCGATGGAGGCCTGAATCGCGCGTAAGCGGTAATGGTTGCTGTCGATGCGCCGCGCCTGTTCGAGAAAACGTTGCGCGCCATCACTTTGCCCCAGAGCCACTAAGGCCTGCGCGGCGCTTAAATTCAGCCCAAGATTGCCTTTCGCGCTCTTCGCCAGTCGCGCATACAAGTCCGCCGCCTCTTGTTGTTTTCCGGCAAGCTGATAGGTATAGGCTAAATCAGCTTGGACATCTGTGCTTTTCGAGGGAATCGCCTGGAGTGCTGAAATCGCAAGGTCGTATTGGCCCTGATCGCGATACTCGCCTGCGACCGCCCGCAAGACCTCCGGATCTCTCGGAGCGTGCATCTTCGCACGATTCAAATACTTGGTTGATTCATCAGGCTGGCCCAGATGTTCATACGCATGGGCAATCAGCAGATCGGTGTGAGCGGTTGGTTGTAGTGCATCCGCTCTCTCGAGAAAGTCCAAAGACTTCGTGGGGTCCGAATTGAGGAGTAACTCTCCCGCAAGTTGCAGGCTATTCGCATCCTTCGGATTCGCCTCGACCACTTGTTTGAGAAGCCCTTCTGCTTCCCCATCGCGGCCCATCTTCGCGTAGGTTTGCGCCAGCCCGGCCATGCCGCGAGCGGAGCTGGGCTGAATTTTAAGGCCTCGCTTATAGGCATCGACGGCAGCCGGAAAATGCTCTTCTAACCGCGCGCAGTAGCCAAGCAGAAACCACAGTTCAGCGTTTTGCGGAGCAGACTTAGCCGCGCGCTCCGCATAGGACACGGCAGCCGCATAGTCATTTCTCTTCAAAGCATCTTGGGCGGCGCGCGCCTGACGAGCCACTTCAATGCTCGACCCCCATCCCAAGTCGGAACTACGCTGTGAATTATCGTTGGCAGACGAGCTCTGTTGGTTCGCGCTAGTGGGCGGAGCTGTGTCACCTTGTCCACTGACATCGTATGTCTGCGCCAAAGCACAGCTGGAAAGAGCAATAATGCAAAAGCTCGCGAGCGGAAGTCGGCTTTTCACGGAATCACCACGCTGTATACAAGTCTTTGGTTTACCTCCCGCATCCCATGTATTTCTGCGGTTTCCATCAGATGCCACTGTCGCGGGGAAGGCTGCTTTCCCGAGCCGAGAACTGATTCTGGATTACACAATCCTGTAAACCTCTGTCGGCATTTCTGAATCCAACTGCTGTCTGGGGACTCTCTTGGAGCGCCAAACTGTGAGCACTACCCAAAGCTACTTGCGCCCGATTCCTATTCTCGCAATTGTTCTCGTGGCGCTCGCCGTCCACGGGCCGCTGTTGTTCATGCAGCTCCCCTCGGGCTCCTTCGATGCGAATTTCCATATGTTCTTCGCCTCGCACTACGCCCACCATTGGTTCAATCCCTGGAACGAAAAATGGTTTGGAGGCTTCTCGCAGACCACCTATCCCCCGCTGACGCACCAGTGGATCGCACTGCTGTCAACTGTGGCCGGACTCAAGATGGGCTACATGCTGGTGCAATTGATTGCCGTCCTTCTGTTGCCGGTTGGGGTATTTCGCTTCGCCAGAATCTGGGTTGACGATCGCGCTGCCAGTTACGCCGCGCTGGGCAGTGTTTTTCTCGGAGCTCTGGCTTTCCTGGTTTACCAGGCAGGCCAGCTCGCGACCGTCGCATCCGCGGCCCTCTACTTGAACGCGTTGCCCTACTTCTACGAGTGGATAACCGAAGCCCGGGCTCGATCCTTGTTCAAAGGGACCGCGATCAGTTTGACCGCCGCGGCCGCTCACCACGTGACTCTGATTTTCGGCGTCGTTCTGTTTGCCGGTCCAGTACTGTGGACCGCTTGTTTAGACGCCAAGGATGAGCGGGTCTCAGGGTCGGTCGCCGGAGTGTTGTCGCGAGCCGTGGCATTCGGAGCTATTGTAGGAGCGGGGGTCGGCGCCGTTCTGTTGCCTTATTGGCTGGCGATCATTCAACACCCAATTCACCAGATCCCCATTCCCCACGACAGCCGCTCCAACTTTCTTCTGAATACCACCACGGCAATCAATTACTTCGTAATTCCTTACGGGGCATTGATTCTGGTATTGCCCTTCATTCTGATTCGCGGGGCCTCCTCCCGCCGGTTCATTCCCTTGCTGTTCGGCTTCTGGCTGACTTTTATCTTTGGGCTGGGGGGCACTACTCCCTTACCTCACTGGTTGCTGGGGCGCGCCTATGAGATTTTGACCTTCGAGCGATTCACATTCTGGGCAACCTTAATGGCGATGCCGCTGGTTGGAGTGCTGGCCATTGAGCTTCTGGATCGCTTCCAATCCAAGGCTGCAGTGGGGTTGTCGCTGGCCGCCGTTGGAACTCTAGGCGCCGCTTTGTGGTGGCTGAATGCGAATCCCTTTCGGCCCAGCGGAACGATCAATGTCGATCCCGTGGTCGCGTTCCTGAACCGAGACGGCCACGACGCCTACCGCTATATCACTCTGGGGTTTGGCAGCGAATTGTCCAAGGTATCGACCTACACCGGCGCGGGCAGTGTAGACGGAGACTACAACTCAGCGCGCCTCCTGCCGGAAATGACTCACTACGGTTCGGCGCAGCTTACGAATGCGAAGTTCTACGGCTCGGCTGGCATGGCCTCGTTGCGCTCTATGCTCGAGCATGCGAACCGCTACGGCTTGAAATACATTTTCGTGCACGATCCGTACTACGAGCCGCTGCTCAGTTTTGCGGGATGGCGAAAAATTGAGACCTTCAATAACGGAGAGATCACAGCATGGTCGAAGGATGACGTTCCGCCCGCTCACAAAATTGACTCGGACGCCATACCTGCTCCCTGGCAAGGTTTGTTGTGGGGAACCTTACCGATAGGAGTAAGTTTTTTTGCGATTTTCCTTGAGCTCCTGTTGCCAGAGGAGCGTCGCGTGCCGGCCGGTATGGGCGTTCCGCTGCGGGCTGAACATCGCGAACAACATTACGTGGCCTGAGGAATCGGAATGAAAATTACTCTGCCCATCATTCTCGTGGTCTTAACTGCAGGATTAATGGCAGTCGCGCTTTATGGCGCCGGAAGCAATCCCTCAAGAATTGGGATCGCCACGGGCTCCGCCGTATATGGTCTGACTCCAAAATCCAGCACTCCGCAGCAGGCCCTCGCTAACCTTCTGGTGGACGTCCAGCGGCGCAACTGGGACCGCGCCTTCGATGCCCTGTCCAAGACAAGTGCCGCCGACAAGGAATCATTCATCCAGGATTGGCTCGGTTTAAACGGAAGCTTGCGCTCGTTTTCGAACCTCGAGGGATTTGATCCTCGCCCGCTACACATCACCAATGACGATGCTCAGATGCGGGTGCGCCTCCACTATGCGACCCCGGTGGGCCCCATGGAAGATGTGCGTGATTTCCATCTGATACGGGAAGGCGAGGTTTGGAAAATCGTCTGGCCGAAGCTGCAGCTCCCGGCCGTGCCATCGGAGGTAATTCCAGTGACGTACTTGCGTTGGGATTTGGTTACCGGTGGTGCTGACGAACAGTGGGGATCGAAGAACGTCGATGCACCGCACGTGCGCATCATCTCAATGAACGCAGTGGACTCGGCCGAGGGGGCGGTGGTGATTGGCGAAGTGGTGAACGAAGACACGATTCCGGCCTTCGTCAATGTGAATGCGACGCTTGTCGACGGAGCTGGGAATGCCATCGATGACGAGAGCAGCTTCGATAAGATCGATCATATTCTTCTGCCGAAACAGGTCACGCCGTATCGAATCGACTTCCCCAGCATTAATCTGAACAAAGTCAAAAACGTTCGCATGGATGTTAAGGCGACTCTGGTTCCGGCCTCCGCCGATCCCGTCATTGGGGTGATGAATCAAAAATTGGATTCCGATGTTCAAGGGAAAACGGTTTTGCACGGAGATTTGCTCAATCAAAGCGGACAGACGGTCAACATTTCACATGTAATTGCCAGTTTCTATGACAACAATGGCAAGGTGGTCTGGGTTTCGGATGGCTACGTCGATCGCGCCCTGATGCCCCAATCCTCGGAACCCTTTGCGGTTGAAATTCCCAGGAGCTTGTCCGCGAAGGTTCAGAGCTTTCACGTTGTGGTCAACCAGTACAGCTTGGGAAGGTCGTAAGATGTTGCGCCTCTTTGTGATTTGCGCACCAGCAATGTTTCTCGTCGCATTGTCACAGGCGCAGGATATTCGCGTTCCTGCCTCCGTCACTGCTGGAGAAGAAGCTACCATTTCGATGTCGGGAAGCGGACGGGCATCGTTCTATCTGGTTGGTCCGGGTGTCTCGCGCAAAAGCGAAGTGACTCTGGGGGAAGAAATCCATCTGCAGGCTGAGGACTTGCGCAACGCCGGAGAATATCTTGCCGTGATCTGCTCGGGAACGTGCCGAACCACCAGCTTCTTCGTGAACGCGGCCAAGCCGCACAGTCTCACGTTCCTGGTGCATCCGTCGCGTGTTCCGGTGGCACAAGGCGACGCGGTAAGCGGGGTCGCGCTTCCGTTTGATCAATATCGCAATTTGGTGCTCGCGCCGGAGACCATCGACTTCCAATTGACGGCGGGAGCTGCTCCACTCCTATCGCGGTCGGTGCGCACGCAGGGTGGGATTTCGTGGTTCCGCACTTCGTCTGGAAAGTCTGCAGGAACCCTGCAGGTAACCGCCTCTCTTAATGATCTTTCCACGCGGCGTGCCGTGCAGCAGGTGGCCTCCGAGCCCTGCAATCTGCGGATAAAGGGCGAGCGAACAGCCACTGGAGTAGTCGTCCAAACCGAGCCGGTTCGCGATTGCGCGGGAAATGCTGTCCCCGATGGCACCATCGTCTCTTTCACCGCCACCGTAGGGAGCGAGAAGAGCACGGTCGATGCTCCCATCAAACAAGACGTCGCGCGGGCACAAATCGTTGCGGCGGGTCCGGCCGTGATCTCGGCCGCTTCCGGCGTAGTGATTGGAAACGAGATTCGCGTGGGGGCTCGTCCGTGAGTCGCGTCCGCAATCTCACACCACCTTGTCCTCGGGTTGCGCTGGCCATCGCCACATTTGCGCTGCTTCTTGGCTCTACGCTTTATTCGTTTGCCGCTGATCCCGCGGTTCAAGTGCAATTTGATGCAAAGCATGCCGGCCCGCGAGTTGTCGAAGATTTGACTGAGCGTGTAATCCTTCGCGACTATCGCTTCGCGTGGACAAGCATGGCCCAGGCTCTCGAGTTCAATACCCTCGATCCCTTGGAGGGAGCTTTCGCGGGAGACGCCCGGCAGTGGCTGCGCGACACAGTCGTCAGGCAGCAACAGTCCAGCCTGAATCAACGTTATGCCAATCAAAATCACAAGCTGGAAGCTGTTTTTTATGCTCCCGAGGGCGACGTCATGGAATTGCACGACACCGCGGAGTATCAACTGCAGATTTCAGACGGTGCCAAAGTTATTCACGACGAGCATGTCGTCGTGCACTACGTCGTAGTTATGACTCCGGCTGCGGACCGTTGGGTGATCCGCCAATTGCAGGCGGTTCCGCAGTTTTGATCGGGCGCTCCAGCCACGCCGCGCGCCTCGTCGATGTCGTCCAGAGCTACGTTTCGCCCCTGTCCGAGGCATCCCATTGCCAACCGGGGCCATCTTCACGGCATCTTAATTCCTGCGCAAGAAGACTCAAGGGATGGAGCGCTCAGTTGTCAAAGGGGTTACTTAGTCTCTGCATACTGTGTTTTGTGGTGGCCGGTGGTTGCGCCACCCCCGGCACTCATCACGCTTTATTGCAAAGTGGGCAGGCACCGGCGCTGTCTCCGAAACTTCTCGCGGTTTACATGCCGTGGTTTGGCGATCATACTCACATGGACGTTGGCTATTCCAGCCAGGATCCCGCCGTCCTTCGCAAGCAGATTGAGCAGGCGAAACACATGGGCATCTCGGCGTTTGTCGTCGACTGGTACGGCGAAAGCCGTCCTTACTCGGACCACAACTTCGCTCTTCTGCAAGCTGCGGCAAGTGAGCAGCACTTTCAGGTTGCGCTGCTGTTTAACGAGCCGGAAGATGAGGACGCGCAAGCCACCGATGCCGCGATCGCAGCCCTCGACAAAGCTTACAAAGAGTACTTCGGGCCTTCCGCCAAATACAGCGACGCATACCTTACCTATGATGGGCGCCCGATGATGTTCATCTTTCCGAAGAGTGGTCACATCGACTGGAATCGCGTTCGGGAGCACTGCAGCGATTGGGCCAGGGTGCCCCTTTTCATTTACAAAGACCAGCCGCCGGAGCAGTTTGCCAATGATTTCACCGGCTCCTATGCCTGGGTTCAGCCCGGCCCTGGCGGATGGGCCGCCGATGGCAGTAACTGGGGCGAACAATATCTCGACAATTTTTATAAGACGATGAAAAACAGGCATCCCGACAAGATTGCAATTGGAGGAGCATGGCCGGGCTTCGACGATTCGGTCGCGAAATGGGGACTCAATCGTCACATGCAGAGCGCTTGCGGAAAAACGCTGGATACCACTCTGAACCTTTATGAGCACTATTACGACAGCGCGAATCCGCTCCCGTTTCTCTTAATTGAAACCTGGAATGACTATGAAGAAGGGACAGCCATTGAGCGCCGCACGGCTGTCGATTGCGGCTCTGGAAGCGGCAATCCAGCACAATCCAGTTCGCGGTGAGAGCGGCCTCCCAACAACCTGCCAGCTTGTTTTTACATCCAACACTCGTTCGACTTGTTGCAACAGTTTGACGGCTTCGCGAGCGCGTGCATCTATGACTGGCGTAAAAAACTCCACAGGGTGTCTCACACTTCTTTCCCAACTCCTGCTAGGAGCCGATCGATGTGGCAGTGCGGATTTGTCTAGCGGCGAGGCCCCCTCGCCCGACTGGGCACGAGAAATTGCCCGGACGGTGGGCATCTACGGCCGCCAGGATTTTGGAGAGCTATGGAGCCTCGCCACCTCTCATCACGTAATCATGCGTGCTTTTCCTGCTCTGTGTCAGGTGATGGTGAGCGAGGGGAAAGAAGAAGCCCAGTGGTGCGAGAATGCGATTGTGAAAGAGAGCGCACGCATTGAGCACGCGTTGTCTATGCTGTCTCCGATTTGCCAAGCGCTGGGGAAGGCCGGCGATGTGATTGTGATCAAGTCGCTCGATCACTGGCCTGACCTGGGCAGTGATCTTGATCTCTACACCAACTTGGAGAGTGCCGATGTCGTCGCAATCATGCGCGAACGCTTTAAGGCCCGGCTCGAGCGCCGGAGCTGGGGCGACCGGCTGGCAAGCAAATGGAATTTCGTGGTTCCTGGCCTGCCTGAACTCGTAGAGGTTCATGTTTCGCGACTCGGCCAAACAGGAGAGCAGGTCGCAATCACAAATTCCCTGGTCAAGAGATCTCGCCAGGCCGAGTTCGGTGGGCACAGTCTGCGCATAGCGGCGCCGGAAGATCGCCTGATCATCAGCACATTACAACGCATGTATCGGCACTTTTATCTAAGGCTATGCGACGTCGTGGATACGGCGCGACTGGTGAGCTCAGGAGCAATCGACTACGTCTATCTCAAGTCTTTAGCGCGGTCGGCAGGTCTATGGGACGGACTAGCAACGTATCTTGTGACCGTATCGGGATATGTCAAATTGCATCGCGGGAGCGATCTGCCATTGCCGCCTTTGGTCACCAGCGCGGCGCAGTTTGGCAATGAACTCGTCCACTTCCGGCGAAGATTTCTTCGCATTCCGATTTTCCCGCAGGCTGCTAAGCTCTATGCCTCAGAGTGGAAGCGGCTTCTGCTGAACGGAGAACTGCAGAGCACCTTACGCCTGAGTCTGCTGCCGGGGTTGGCTGCGGCTGCGGCACTCGAATTCAAACTGACCGGAACCGACAAGGGAATTTGGTGAATCTGACTCGATAGGTGTCGTAGGGCGTTCCCCGTATTGCGAGCCACGGCGTCCGCCTCTATGCTGCAATGATTGGGAAAGCCAGGAATCGGAAGAAGGGAAGGGCTGCTTGGTTCGAATTCTAGTTGTGGATGACAATCCGGCGGTCCGTCATTACCTCCGAGCCCTTCTGGAGCAGCAAAGCACCTGGCGGGTATGCGACGAGGCGAGAACCGGAGGGGAGGCCTTGCAAAGGGTAAAGAAGAATCCCCCCGATATGATTCTGCTGGACTTTCAAATGCCGGACCTCAACGGGCTCGATGTTGCGCGGCAAATTTCGGAGCTTTTCCCCGACATCCCGATCCTCATGGTGACGATTCATTTGTCGAAGCAGTTGGCCGAAGAGGCTCGCAGGGCGGGAGTCCGCGGGGCTTGTGCCAAATCCGATGTCGGCTCCATTGTCGAGGCGGTGGAGGCGTTGTTACATCAGGAAACCTATTTCCCTGCAATGACTTCCATGGAAAATTAGGGTCTTCAAAACGGGTGGTCGCACGTGAAAATACAGTGTTCCCTGTATACGAGACCCGATAAGGCCATGCTAGTTTCAAAGTGCCTCACTAGAAAGCCTTCCGGAGAAAGCCTTCCGGTCTGAGTCAAGTAGACTCCTGCAAGACGGAACGCGTAGAGTAAAAAACGAGAGCCAGCGCCAATGACGCACGAAGCTGCCTCGGAGAGCCAGAAACCTTATGGCGGTTCGGATCCTGCTGGTGGATGATCATCCCATTGTGAGGCAAGGGCTACGGACTCTCTTGGAAGGGCGATCCGGTTGGGAAGTCGTGGGGGAAGCATCCGACGGGCTTGAGGCTTTGGACAAGGTGGATAGCTTGCATCCGGATGTCGTAGTGCTCGACGTCACCATGCCCCGGATGAACGGTCTGGAGGCTTGTCGGCTGATTCAGCACAAGCAGCAGAAGGCCTTGGGTGTCGAGGTTCTGTTCGTCACTCAACACGATTCTCCACAGATGATGCGTGAGGCACTGGACGCCGGAGCCAGGGGCTACGTCGTGAAATCGAATGCAGCACGGGATCTGTTGGAAGCGGTTGAGGCGGTGAGCCAGCATCGGGTATTCACGGCGCTGGCGCGGACGCCGCAAGCTGCGTGCTGAACGCTTGGGCAAGCTAGATTCAGGAAATTGAAGTCTTTCGATCTCTCGAGGGAAAGTGGAAGGAAGGTTCTGCCATGAAGTTACGTATCTTGTTGGCCGATGATCATGAAATTGTACGTCGAGGTTTATGCGCGCTTCTCCAGAAACATGAGGGATGGGAAGTGTGCGGAGAGGCGTCCGACGGGCGCGAAGCGGTCGAAATGGCCAAGCAGCTGAAACCCGATGTCGTAATCGTGGATATCGGTATGCCCTATCTCAACGGCCTCGATACCACACGCCAATTGCTGCAGCATGATCCTCACTTCAAAGTGATTGTCCTCACCATTACCGATTCCGATCAGGTCATCCGCGAGGCTCTCGATGCTGGCGCTCGCGGGTTTGTGCTTAAATCCGACGCAGCCCGCGACCTAGTCTCGGCAGTTGAAGCTCTGCAGAGCAAGCGGATGTTTTTCACTCCGCGCGTAAACGATTTAGTGTTGGCGGGTTTTCTTGACAAGGGTCACGCAGTATCCCGTAACGAGCCTCCAAACCTGCCAACGCTGACTGTCCGGGAGCGAGAAGTCACTCAGCTCCTCGCCGAAGGAAAGAGTTCCAAGGAAGTTGCTTCACTTCTGAACTTGAGCACCAAGACAGTCGAAACGCATCGCAGCAACATCATGCGCAAACTGAGCCTGCACTCCATCCGTGACCTGGTGGTGTATGCGATCAAAAACAATATTATTCAGATCCAGATGCCGCCACAGCTCCGCAACACGACGGAAACGACCGTAGCCTGAGACCGTCTTAGGCGCTATGCATGCGAAATTGTTCTGGAGCAGGTTTTTTCCGCGCCTGAGCAATCGTCTCGACGGGTCCGCACTCCTTGACGTAAAGCTGAGACGCTAGCTCCAGGCCGTGAAATAAGCTAAGGAGCACTCCCTATGGACGGACGATCACGATTCCTTGGTTTATGGTTGCTAGCCTCAGTGCTGGCCTGTTCGGTCATCGCTACGAGCTGCACACGCCATGACGACCGGGTTTATGACCGCGAGCACGGCGACTACCACGCTTGGAATCACGATGAAGTCGTTCACTACAATCAATGGGCCACGGAAAACCACCGGGATGCCAATCGCGACTTCCGGGGGTTGTCTCCAGAAGAACAAAAGGAATACTGGAGCTGGCGGCATCGCCACTGAGACTAGGCCTACCGCTGGTTCAAGGGAATTGCGATTTCAGACGCCCGCTTTAACTCGTGTTTTCGTCGCAAAGCCAGATCAGTGGCTGGACTCCGGCGGATAGTATCCGCTTCGAGTGCGGACCGTTAGCTTGCCATGTCCCGGCGCATGCGCCTCGACGTGCACTTCCTGAAACACCGGTTTAGCATTCTGATTCTTTGGCTTGTATGCAATCCGATACTGGCTGCGGATGTCGTGCGCGACGGTTCGCGTAATGTTATCCACTTGGTCCAACGATTCGGGAAAGTAAGCGACTCCGCCGGTCCCTCCGGCTAAGTTCTCTAACGCATCGCGTCCGGATCTCTGCATACCACTCCCCAGCAAACCAATAGCGTAGAGCGTCGGGCCATTGGCCTGTTCCAATCGGCGCGATGCCTCCTGGAGAGTTTGTTCGCTCATATTGTCCTGGCCATCTGTAATCACCAGCAACACTTTCTTTTCGAGATTCGTGTTGTTTTTCAGGTGAACAGACGAGGCCACGACCGCGTCGTAGAGCGCGGTGCTTCCTTTCGCGGAAACCTGATGCAATGCCGCTTGCAGCAGCTTCACATCGGAGGTGAAGTCCTGGTCGAGATAGGAGTTCTGACTGAAATTCACCACAAAGATTTCATCGCGCGGATTGCTCGCGCGAATCAGATTCAAAACTGCCTGGCTCACCTTTTCCCTCTTGTCCCTCATGGATCCGGAATTATCAACCACGATGCCAATCGCCACCGGAACGTCCTCGCGCAGGAAGGACGTAATGGGCTCGGAGACTCCGTTTTCGAGCACCGAGAAGGCACTTCGATCAAGGCCGGAAACCAAGCGATGCTCCTCATCGAAGACCGTGGCATGCAGCACTACCTCCTCCACCTGCTTCTTGAAGACAAACATACCGCCTTGGTCGCCCGAACCAGGCTCTGCGCTTATTGGACTCTGGGTTAGCGAACCCTGGTTGGAAACAGGAGCCTGCACCGAGCCGTTTCCGGCCGGCATGTTTTGCTGCGGCGTCGCTTGCTGCGCGGAGCTTCCACTGGAGGCAGCGGCCGGTGTGACCGGTGTTCCGGAGGCCGGAGCCTGGCCTAAAGCAGCCGAAATCAAAATAGCGTTTGCGAGGGCCGAGAGCGATAAACTAAACCACCAGGTAGCGGCTGATGAACGCATGAACACTCCTATGTCAGCCCTTAGATGCCATTCCTTCTGTCCGCGTAGAGTTCCGACAATTCGGTTTTGCCTACAGTAAACACCTTACCAATCGCCGCGAGATTTTAATCTATGGGTCCTTTGGAAGTCTTATTGCAACCGGCGATCCGGGAAAGGCACCTATTTCTCGAACAGAATTTTCCTCCAAAGGAAAAGATCGGCTTCCGATTGTTACGAGGACAGATCGTGCTCCGAATCCTTATCGCGGATGACCACGAGATCGCACGGCAAGGCATTCGCTCCCTGCTGGAAGACCACCCCGGATGGGAGGTTTGCGCCGAGGCCAGAGATGGGCGTGAAGCCGTGGCACAGGCCATCAGCCTCAAACCGGATGTGCTTCTTCTGGATATCGGAATGCCGAATCTGAACGGCTTGGATGCTGCGCGACAGATTCTGGCCACGATTCCCGACGCTCGTATTCTGATCCTGACCGTGCACGATTCGGAACAAGTTGTACGCGAGGTACTCGCCACAGGCGCGCGTGGGTTTTTGCTGAAGTCCGACGCGGGCCGCGACCTGGTAGCGGCCGTGGAAGCTTTACATAACTCGCGAACATTTTTCACTACGAAGGTTGCTCAGATGATGCTGGATGGCTATCTGCGCCCGCATGATGATCGCAACCCTTCGGCACAGTGCGTTCTCACACCGCGGGAGCGAGAGGTAATACAGCTCGTCGCCGAAGGAAAAACCACCAAGGAAATTGCAACCGCCCTCAGCCTCAGCGTAAAGACTGCGGAAACGCACCGAACCAACCTCATGCGAAAACTCGATTTGCATTCGGTCGCGGATCTTACGCTCTACGCGGTGCGCAACGGAATTGTCCAGATCTATTGAATGCGATCCCCTCGAGTGCCCGAATCTCGGGCGCAGGCAGTAGCCTTGGGCTCGCTTGTTTCCTGTAGCGGTAACTGAGTAAAGCCGCACCCCACGGCGAATAGGGACTTTACAGGATACCTGCTGTTAACAGCTACGCCTAAACTCCACTTCGGTTTCTGATCAACCGGAAGAGTCACGCCTTTCCGGGAAAGGAGTGCCAAATGCTCTGGACTATAGCCGTCGTGCTCCTGGTCCTCTGGCTGCTCGGTATGGTCAGCTCGTATACGCTGGGCGGATTTATCCACATCCTGCTCGTCCTGGCGATCGTGGCCGTTCTGATCCGCCTAATCCAAGGCCGAAGCCCCGTTGTCTAACGGAACGTCGTCGAAGGAACGTGGTTCGGGCGCGTACGCGCCTCGAAAGAGCGCATAGCTCTAACTACCAAATACCTAAATTAAATAATGAGGAGAAAGCCATGAACAAGGATCGAGTGGAGGGGAAGCTGAAAGACGTGGGCGGCCGCGTAGAGCGCCAAGTGGGCGAGTGGACCGGAGACACGGACAAGCAAGCCCACGGCACCGCAAAGCAAGTCGAAGGCAAGGTACAGAATGCGTGGGGTAAAGTGAAGGATGCCGGGAAAAAAGTGGCCGATAAAGCCACCACGGACAAAACAGATGCAGAGAACGAGCCCGTTGAAATCGAAGAAGAAAAAGAAGTCACCACGACACGACGGAAAGTGAGCTAGCATTCCGCGGCTCTGATGCCGAGCGCGCGATTCTGAGGCCCCCGCTACGGCTTCGAAGCCGGCTCCAAGCGGGGCCTCAGCGATTTCATGAACAGTACAGTTACAGTAGGGATCGAACAATCGAGGCCCGCACATAGGAAGCCCGGGCGAATTGTCAGGTCGCAAAGAGAATTGTGGAAGCAGAACTTACAGGAGTATAGGCCTATCACGTAGGGAATCTGATCGCAGGCACCTGGTGCTACACAGTATTGTTGCCGAACCGATGCCATTTTAAAGTGCTCAGAGTCAAGCAGTAAAATAAGAAAGTTGAGATTCTCTCCAATGGCATACAGAATCGCAACACAAACCATCGAGACCAGCCGCCCGCCATCCCCCGACGCCTCCGACGATCTGAGACATGTGTTCGAGACGGCCGTGTGCGAGATTCATCGGGCCGATCTCGCGCGCAAAAAGACTATGCAATACCGCGCACCCATTGTCCCTCGCGCCAAAGTGCTCGGGATTTCACAAGCGAGCGCGGAAAAGCGCGCCCTGTCCGACGCGGCACGCGCCCTGGCTCAGCTTTGGAAGGTCTGAGACGCGACCCTTGCTAAGGAAGCAGAGGTAAAGCAAAGGTAAAGCAAACAACCCTACCCAACCTGAACAATATCAGGCTGCTGCTATTTGCACCTGCAAGCAGCTCTGAAGAGCCCGAAGGGCGTAGAGAGCGTCATCGAGCGCCTGATCTTCCTCGATGGTGTCGGAACTAGCCGAAAATAGTTCCCGCGCTCTGGCCACAATCGCTTTCTCCGCATCCGCGATGCGCTGTGGAATTCTCGTCTGTTCGGTCTCAAACAAAGCGGCGGTATAGAGTTCACGCCAGCGTTAAATCTTGTCTTTTGCGGAATATTTACATCGCAGGTGGCGTTGTCTGCCATATCGAACCTCGAAGTGGTAAATTTCTTGCAAAATCGATACCCCGACCATAGATTGAGCGTAAGACGTTAGGCCATCGGGTAAATCCCGTAGTTCCGACTAATGTGTTCTATCTAGAAAAAAAGGGCCATAAATGGCCCTCTTTTGATTCCGCGCACTGGGATTCTGCATAATGGCTTCTGTTAAGCGACTTTCTTTGATTTCGATACGGTCCTGCGACTTTCGCTTCCGGTCGGCGCCCGCCCGTCTTTTGGGGCCTCGGCCGCCTGTGAGTTAATCTCCTCTGCAAGCTCGGTTAGCTTCTGATCAGCCTGTTTTTCCTCCTCCAAAGTTTGCTCCAGGAGTGAGACTTGTTCGTTTTCGCCGAGTAGTTCAGCAAAAGCGCGGACAGTTCCGTAACCAGCGATCTCGTAATGCTCTATCCTCTGGGCCGCACCTATGATGGCAGCGTCCTTCAATTCTTCCGTGAAGTCTTCCTTTAGAGTTTCAGATCCTTCTTTGACCAAGCCTTCCATGCCAAGACACTTCTTGCCGGCGGGGTTCTCCTTCAGTTGCTCGAAGATCTGCTCCAGTCGCGACACATGCTCCGTAGTCTGGCGCAAGTGTTCTTCGAATGCCTCGCGCAATTGATCGTTCGAGGACGCTTTGGCCATCTTCGGAAGAGCCTTTACCAGCTGCGTTTCTGCATTGTAAAGATCCCGAAGTTCATCGATGTAGAGCTCTCGGAATGAGTCCTTCTGCATTTGTATTTCCTCCTAGAATATTTTCCGCCATGCCAGCCACTGAATTTTGCCGCTTTTCGTGGGGCTTTTTGAAGGTAGGGCTTGAAGAGTCTCGGTACAATACCCCGGACTCCGTACTCTGCGCGCCTAAAAATTGCAGGTTCGCGTTGCGGTACCCCGACGAGTCTTTCAATTGTGGAACACCGAGGTGGATTGAAACGTTCTGAAACTACTTGGTGGTTTTGGCGGGTTTACGGCCGCTACGACGTGACTTGCCACTTGCCGGCGAGCGTTTGTTGGCGGTTCCATTTACGTTTCGTTTGCGACTTGTGGAGCCACCCTTCTTCGCACGGCGACGACTCCGCGGACGTTCCGTCGAACTGTCCACCTCGGCCGCGTCTCGCCTCTTAGCGGTAACTGCCTTCGGGGCGGCAGAAAGTATTTCCGTCAATTCCTGTGTCATCTTGCTTACTGCACCGGCGGCGTGACCTATTTTGCGCGCGAACGTGCTGAGTAGAGGCTCCTGGCTTCGGGACTCACTCTTGTTGGTTTTCATCCGACTTCCTCTAGAGAAGTTCGCGTTCGATTTTGCAGGCGTCAAGCATATCAGCGTCTCAGTATTCGGTAAACAAGAAGTCCCGGCCAAAGAAGGCAGGGACTTCCAAATCCGTTCCAATTGCAACTACGCCGACCGGCGATGACGATCCCGATTCTGGTCGCTTTCCTCGTTTTCGTCTTGACCTTGATTGCCCTTCTTGGGCTGGTTTTGACCGGTCTGGCCGCTCTGCTGTCCGGGCTGACCACTCTGCTGGCCCTGTCCGGGCTGGCCGGTCTGCTGATTTTTCTTCTCCATGTCATCTGCCATAAAACGTATTTTCTCCCTAAGAAAACGCGATCGTACCGCGCCTTCGGAATTTAATCGCAATCTAAGAATTAGTTGCTGCAAAAGATTGCAAAGGTTGGGAAGCATCGGTCCGGTTGGGAAATTGGCTTGCAAGAAATATCGATCGTCAAATTATGGATGATCGTTTGGTCATCCGTCCGAAAAAACACCGGCAGCAAGGATTCAGATACTTCCATCCCAGCTACCGGTGTCCGAAAATCGAACTAAATTACGAGAATTTCCTCAACTAAACACTGGTGCCTCGACGTGACATATGCGTCACGAGTGAAATCACGAAAAGCACTAGGAAAACAAAAAACAGAATCTTCGCGACCCCTGCAGCCGCGATGGCTACCCCGGTAAAGCCCAAAACTCCGGCGATCAGCGCTATCACCAGGAACACTAGCGTCCAGTAGAGCATGCTGCCTCCTCAGAGCGTCGTACTGCCAGTCGACGATAGAGGCTGCAGCCTGCTCGATGAATCCTCTCCAACGTGTATTTTGCCGTCCTAAGAACTGTAAGTATTGGAGGCCTTATGCCGATTCCGGAAGCTGAATGCTGTTTGAGAAGGGGAGCAGGTGCCGTTTCTCCCAGTGAAACAACACCTGCTCGATGGGGGCGTCTGTCGAGTAGAATCGTAGGCTAATAGGAATCGGCTGCCGTTGCCCATACCGTAAAGCTTGTATGCGATCGAGAAAAATTACCCGCCCCTGTGCAAATTTCCTGATTTCTGCAGTTACGTGAAACCGTGTATGGACGAATATTCGCTCGCAATATATACAAAACAGCTTAGGAGATGCTGTTAGGGTGCCGTTCCCATTCGCTGCTTTCGTCTTGCGGAGCGTTTATGAAGCGAGAGACAGGCTTGGCATTTTCCTTGTGCTTGCTATCGACGATGGTCCCGCTGGCGTTCCCGCAGTTAACGTCAGCGCAGGATGGGCAGAGCCGTCCTGGTCCTGTGGCTCCGTCTGACATTCTCGGCTCTCAACTGGTCGCATGGTCGGAAGTCCAGAAACCGCAACCTGTACAGCAGCCCCTGCCGTCTCCCAATCGACCAAAGCCACAGCCAGATCAGCAACCGACCGAAACCGCCAATCATTCAAATCGACCAAATGACCCGGCGGCAGCCGTTCCCGAGTCGTTCGTGTATCAGAGCTCGAAGGAAAACAATAGGAAGTAAGCACGCTACGGTCGTTGATGATAACCGAGCTGGCTTAATGTAACACTTCGGGTCGCCTGCCTGAATGCACCCTCCAGCGTTAGCCCTAGTTTCAGGGAAGAATTCCTTAGACGCAATCCCTGACCAGGCTTGATGCACCTTATTTTTCGCGCAATTTGCTGATGGCGAATCTGCCGCGGCCTTGCGCACCAGATTTCCGCTTCACTACGAGAAAAGAGCGCGAACCCACTCCGCGCAGAGGTTAAATCTCAAGCGATGCCAGTCCGATCCCGTGGCGCTGGCATCGCCAGCTAGGGCTGTGCGGACCGTCGAACGGTTCATCGCTCATCCGGTGCCTCTCTGAGGTGTTGAAAGGAATTCCCGATTCACGCCCCGGCTGAGTGCCGGTTCTTGCCTCCACTTTCTGTTCTTGCTGCGAGCTGCTCAATCGAAGGCACCGATTCCGGGATAATCAACCTGCGCTCCGGCGGTTGGGATCCTTTGCCGATCGCGTCCGTCAGCATTTCCAATGCGAGGTCAGCGTTGGGTTGGATATAGATTGTAGCGGCAAGGATACCGCTGCGTACCCAGGACTGGCCCGTCTTGGGCAGGCCGTCGCAACCGGTAAAGGGTATCTTGAGCCACCGTTCGCGTTCACCTTCCGCCAGGTCGGTGAACGCTTTTCTGGCGCCGGCGGCCATACTGTCATCCTGGGCTCCTACTATATCGATGGAGCTTTCTTGCGAAGTGCGAAGCCGCAGCCAAGAACTTACGGCGCGATACGCACTCTCCTCCGTCCAATTCGCACGCAAAGTCTTCACTTGAATGTGAGCTGGCTTCGTCTGCATCATTCCGAGAGTCCGCTCCCGCGCGGCAGAACTATTAGCTGGACCCTCGATATACAAGAGCGACCCGCCCTTCGGCAGTAGTTTTTCAAACTGCATGCCCTGCAGCTTGCCTACCTCTTTGTGGTCAGAACTGATCGAGAAAACCGGGACGTGGCAACTCGCGCGCAATTTCGAAAGATAATCCGCGTCGTGGTTCAGGACAACCCAGCCAATATCGGCGGCTACGGCGGCCCGCGCCACCTGCGGGAATGCGGTTCCGCTGGCGGGTTCGAAAACGATTGCATCCGGGCGCGATGACGCTGAACCCTGGATGAAGTGCAGGAGTTGCTGGCTTTGCGTAACCGCGTCGTTGTTGGCGTGAATGATCTTTACGTCTACACCCAGGCGCCTGGCGGCTTGCTGTGCCGCCGACGCCTGCTCCTGCTGGTAATCGTTGTCGTCGTTTGTGAGCGAGACGAGAAAGTTGAGCTTCTTCATCGCGGTATCCCGTCTCGATCATATGTCAGTACTGGGACGGAGCCGTGATGACGAGAGTAACGTGGAATAGCCCGGAAACGAACCCGGAGAAAATCGATGCAGAATCGTTGGCTCATCTCTCCGAATGTTCCTGAAAGAATTGCTCCCGAGACCTTCGATCCCGGAACGCCTCGGTACCGCCGGATCGGGTGGCGGAAAAGGCGCCAGCCAGGTTGCCGGTGCGAAGACACGCAGGCAAGTCTGCGCCGTGCACATACTGATGCAGGAAGCCCGCATCAAAGCTATCTCCCGCTCCAACCGCGTCGACGGCTTCCACTCCGATTGCGGGGCTTCTGAAGCGCTCGGTGCCGCGTTGCGCAAGCGCGCCCTCTCGGCCTAGTTTCACCACCACCAGGGGTACAGCCGCGGCGAGTTTTCTTATTGCTGCTTCGAGATCGGCGACCCCTGCTGCTTTCATGGCCTCCCGCTCATTTGGAAGGAATACGTCAACATACCGCAGCGCCTCATCCAAGCCTCCTCTCCAGCCGTCTTCAGGATCGTCGTTGGTGTCGAGCGAGGTCGTGAGGCCCTCCTCTTTCATTTTGCGGAACAGCTCCGGCACTCGTGGCCGCAACCCGCCCTGCAGGTAAAAGGAAGAGAGATGAAAATGGCGCGAGTTGGCAAGATAGTCCACGTCCAGGTCCTCCCACATCAGTTCCGCAATCGTCCCGGAATACGTCACCATGTTGCGCCAAGCTTGACGTTGCAAGATAACGGTTAGCCCGGTCTTGACCGCGCCGGGGACCCGGCGTACTCGCGAAACGTCCACACCGCTTTGTTCGAGAGTCAACAGAGCGGCCGAACCCAGATCGTCGTCGCCGATCCGCGACTGAAACCCCACCCGGCTGCCTAATGCGGAAAGATTGTGCGCCATAATCGCTGATGATCCTCCCAGGGTCAGCATCATGCGATCGGCGAGTAATTCGCGTTCGGGCGGAAGCTCATCCGGCAGGCCGTAGAGAATCAGGTCCAGATTCAGTTCGCCGGCGATGGTCACGTCAAAACCTGGCATCGGCACTCCTGTAAATTAGTTCTTTAACTTAAGCCAGAAAAATAAATCCGATCAGTCCATCGAGTTCACACGATCGTGATTTCGATTCCCGCTTGTTTCAAGGTTCGCAAATCGGACTTGGAAACTCCGCGATCGGTGATGACTTCCTGAAGGGAGGAGGGAGGGGCAATCAGCGACAGACTGCGGCGCCCAAACTTGCTGGAGTCGCAAACCGCAATCGTGCGCTTGGCGATCTCGACCATCACTCGGTTCACTTTCGCTTCCAGCAGGTTGGGAGTGCTCAGTCCATAGTGCACGTCGAAGCCGTCGACCCCGAGGAACAACAGGTCGGCGCTCAAGCGACGCAAGGTTTCTTCTGCAATGGGTCCGACCAGCGAAAATGAATTCTTGCGCAACGTGCCTCCTGTGAGTATCACCTCCACTGCGGTCCCGGTTAATTCCGCCGCGATGTTGACTGCGTTGGTCACGATGGTCAGGCTGCGAAATTCGCGCAAGGCGCGCGCGATCGCGGTGGTCGTAGTGCCCGAATCTAAGATTACGACCTGGCCTTCCAACACTTTGCCAGCGGCGGCTTGGGCAATCCGTAATTTTTCCTGACGGTGCAGTTTCTCCTTCTCGCGCAGAGTCGGGTCTTCTAAAACGCTCTCGCGCGCCGGCAGAGCGCCGCCATGAGTACGGTGAACTTGCCCGTGAGCGTGCAAGATCTCCAGATCTTTGCGGATGGTGACCTGAGAAGTCTGAAAGTGGCGGGACAATTCCGCGACCAGAACCCTTCCTTGGCGGTTCAGGATCTCCAAAATGGCGCGGCGGCGTTCTTCGTTCAGCAATCGAGTTGGCTTGCCTTAAGCAGATTCATCGCGGACAGGAGCCAGCGAGACTTTTGTTTCGTATTTCTTTCTATAGCGTTCCATTTCGTTTGTCCAATGGAAAAAGGCTGGCGGGCCATCCCTTCCCATGCCCGGCTAAAGCCCTCGCGAGAGGAATCGAATAGAACTTACGAGTGACTGTTGCTCACATCCTCCATTTGTATCGCTAGTTGGCAGTTGGACAGAATGATAACCAACTCAACACCTGTCCCAGAATGGCGATTGTTTAGCCCTTAAGTTCTGCCGTAATCTCAACTTGGACGTTCGTAGCCATCTTTTGAGGACTGCCGTCGATGTTCGGAAATACGAACGAGACAGGTTTCGCACTACACACCCAGCTGGACGAGCAACTTTTCGTGCGCTCACCCACAGTGGTGTCCAGGGTGCTCGGCGGGGAAACCCTGATTGTTCCAATACGCGGCAAAGTGGGCGACCTGGCTTCGATCTACAGCTTTAACGGAACCGGATCTTTGATCTGGCAGCGATTGGAATCGCCGAAGAGACTTTCGGATTTGATCGATATCGTTGAGCGCGAGTACGCAGTAGAGCGAGAGCAGGCACAGCGAGATGTAGCGAGTTTTGTGAATGAAATGCTCTCGCTGGGACTATTGGAACGCAGCCCGCTATCCGCAAGGACTGCGACGGGGACAAGCAACGCGAAATCCCAGTGTCGACAGAGGAACGAGCAAGAAACCTTGGAGGCGGCAATCTCGCGCTGAGACCGCGGCCGCATCCTTCCCAGCCAGATCAGAGGGAACTAGATTCACGGAGATCATGGATCAAACAACCTACGGAGCATTCAGCGAAGACCTGCACCAGCGCCACCTTGGCCAGCGGGCGCCGCTCCAGGTTTCGGTTGAGGTGACGCGGCGTTGTCCTCTGGAATGCCAGCACTGCTACAACAACTTGCCCATGGGCGACCAGGACGCCCGCAAACGCGAAATGAGCACGGAAGAGCACTTCCGGATGCTCGACGAGCTGGTCGAGATGGGCTGCTTCTGGCTTCTTTACACCGGCGGCGAAGTCTTCGCCCGCAAGGACTTCCTGGAGATTTACACCTACGCCAAGCAAAAAGGTTTTCTGATTACTCTCTTCACCAATGGCACCCTCATCACTGAGAAAATTGCGGACTATCTGGCGGAGTGGCCGCCCTTCGGCATCGAGATTACGTTGTATGGCCGAACCAAAGAGACCTACGAGGAACTCACCGCGATCCCCGGCTCGTATGAAAGATGCCTGCGCGGAATCAAGTTGCTGCGCGAGCGAGGACTGCCGCTCAAATTGAAAACCGTCGCCACCAGCATCAACAAGCACGAAATCAGCGCGATGCGACAATTTGCGGAGGAGGAGCTGGGAGTTGAATTCAAGTGCGACGGCCAGATCAATCCACGAATTGACTGCTCACAGAGTCCGCTAGCGGTGCGGCTCACGCCCGAAGAGGTCGTGGCACTGGATATGCACGCTCCGAAGGGGATGAGCGAGTACCGCCGGCTGGCGAAACACGACTTGGAGAATCCTCCCAATCTGGCGCAAAACGACACTGTGTATTTCTGCGGCGGAGGAATGAACGCGTTCGCTATAAATGCTCACGGAGAGATGGGCATTTGCGTGATCTCGCAGCAGGAAACGTTCGACATCCGGCAGGCCGGTCTCAAACACGCGTGGGAGCATTCTTTACGTGAAGTGCGGACCCGCAAGCGCACCCGCGTGACGAAATGTGTCGAGTGCCGGATTCAGTCCCTCTGCGGAATGTGTCCCGCCAACGGCGAAATGGAAAATGGAGACCGCGAGAGCCCTGTTTCGTTTCTTTGCCAGGTTGCGCACCTTCGGGCGGCTACGATCGGAGTCGAGGTTCCGGCGCACGGCGAGTGTGAATTCTGCGCCGGCGGAATTGAGCACGACGCATTATTGGAATCCGCGCGTCGTATTCGGAGTAAAGAAATTGACGTTGAAAGCTGGACCGGACCTCAGCAGGTTTTTCAGATTTTGAATAATGTGACCATGGCCGGAGCTTGCGGCGGATGTGGGAATCACTGAGCGGCTTGCGGCAGGCGTAAGGAAATGAAACACGAAATGGAACAAGTCGGCCACAAGAAGCCATACGAGCCACCTCGGCTCGTCGCCATCAGTCTGCGCCCGGAAGAGGCGGTTCTCGGTCATTGCAAGATTGCGGGTTCTGGAGGGCCGATCAGTTCGACCTGCGCAACTTTGAACTGCATGACGATCGGATCCTAGGCGGCATTTCATGGAGGCCAGCGAAATGAGTGCCAACGCCCTCCAGGGACACGCGAATCCGGAAGCAACCCTGAGCACTCCGCATTGCACTCGCTTCCGCATCGGTGGCGTCTCGGTGCAACTAGCAAGTGATCGCCGCGCTGACGTTGCTTTGGCTCCTTCGCTAAAACCTTTTCGCATCGGCTTCGGGCCCTCAGATATAAACGTTCAAGTCGGATGGGTTGCCGATCTGTCCCCCGCATCCGGACGTCAGCTTTTCGATTCCGGATCTCTGTGGCGCCTCTACGAGACCGAGGACGGATTTCAGTTCGATTTCACTACACCTATCCTGGGCCACACTCCCTACAAGCGTCTCCTGATCGACGATCAGTTCCGAACGGCATCTCTGCTAATAAGCGAGAAATGCTTCAAACACCGCAACCCCGCAGCTCCTCTGGAGTATCCGCTGGATGAGGTCCTAATTACGCACCGCTTAACGTGCGAGAAAGCAATCGAATTGCACGCTTGCGGAATCGTCGCCAGATGGGTTGGCGCGAGCTATCTGTTCGTTGGGCACTCCGGAGCCGGCAAGAGCACGACAGCCCGTCTCTGGACTGCGCATCAAGACGTCGAGATCCTGAGTGATGACCGCATCATCCTACGAGAGGACGGGGGACAGATGTTTATGCACGGAACACCATGGCACGGTGAGGCTGCGTACGCATCTCCTGCGAAAGCGCTCATTTCCGGAATCTTTATTTTAGAGCACGGACTTGGCAACATAATTACCCGCCTATCCCCGAGTCAGGCGGTCTCCCAGCTTTTCGCACGCAGCTTCGTGCCTTTTCACCGGCACGCCTACGTAAACACTGCCCTCGACGTCTTACAGCAAGTCGCAAACTCTATCCCTTGCTATCGCTACAGCTTCGAACCCGACCAACGCGCGGTAAACAAAATCCTTCAATTTCATGACTAGGGGCGACTCCGATTCAGAGAGGTTCGAGGCGCTCAGCCGCGAACTCCTCCAGAGCGGAATGCCCGTCCGATTTGAGGCGCACGGCGCGAGTATGTCTCCGTGTATTCGTGACGGCCAGATTGTGCATGTTACTCCCGTAATCGTGAGCAAATTACGAAAGAACGATATTGTTCTAACAAAAGGCGACAGAGGGTTTCTGCTGCACCGGCTGGTGGTTATTGAGCCTGATAAGAATTTTTTCATCACGCGCGGCGACTGCGGAATGGAGAACGACCCTGCGGTCTCCGGTGATCAAATTCTCGGCATTGTCGTCGCCAAAGAGATCAGGTTCGGGAGAAAAATTGTCCGGATGAGATTGACTGGGTTCGGCGCTATGTTCAGCGAAATATTATTGCGATTTGCGGCTTGCGGTCGATCGGCGGCAGGCCAGTTCGCGCGCGCGGCGGGATTGCGCCGTAAAACGCCCGCGACTCGCGGAGGGCCGCCGAAGTTTCTCGTCTTCCTGAGCTTCGTCCTCGTGCTGCTGGCAGCGACCCGTTCTCGGGCGCAGGTGACGGTCGATGCGTCGACTTCGGGAACTGCCCTAATTACCGGGGCCGGCACAGGCACGGTCAACTTCAATCACACCACCACGGCCACCGCTAACCGCCTATTGCTTGTGGGCGTTTCCATCAACCTTACCAACTCCAACACCGCGGCAGTGGTCGGCGTTACGTATAACGGCACGGCGCTTAGTTTTGTGGGGGCGCACAACGACGCTGGAGACACGCGTCGAGTGGAGATGTGGTCGCTGCCGAATCCCGTCTCCGGGGCGAACCTACCCATTGTAGTTACGGTGAACGTCCCGACAGCGGCGACGGTTGGCGTGGTAGCAGGAGCGACGACGTTCACCGGCGTAGATCAGACCATGCCGTGGGGCCCTTTCGTCTCGGCTGACGGCGCGGCCGAGCTCAATTCGCAGATGAACGTCCCCAGCGTGGTGAATGGGATGGTCTTCGATACGCTGGCCATCGCCGGGACTAACGTGATTACGGTGCCAGCTCCCCAAGTTCAGCAATGGAATACAGGTAGCGGCGGCAGCGGAAATCGCGACCCGCGGGCCAGCGGCAGTACGAGGACCGGCGCACCCAGCGTGCCGATCTCGGAAACATTCAACGCTGCGGACAACTGGTCGCTCGGCGCTGTGTCGATCAATCCAACTGCGGCCGATATCGGAGTAACTACCAGCGTCGGCAGCGCGATTTTTCTGGGCCAGAACACTACGTATACCATCACGGTTTCCAACAACGGGCCATCCCCTGCCAACACCGTCTCGTTAAAAGACACATTAGCCGCAGGAATGAACCTGGTTTCAGCGACCCCGAGCGTCGGTACCTGCGTCACTGCGGGCAATCCGATCACGATCACCTGCGCAATTGGCACACTGACGAGCGGAGCAACGGCCACTGTCACAGTCGTCGCAACTGCGACTGCCTCGGGTTCGTTCGCCAACACTGCCGTCGTGAAAGACTCTGGAACGCCGCCTGATCCCAACACCGGCAACAATACTTATGTAGCGGTCGCTACGGTCCAGACAGTTGCCTGTGGAACCGTCTCGCAGGCCAAAGCGGGCAACAACCTTACCGGCATCCTAAACACGTACTTTCCGGGGACGGCGAACGTTGCCGCCGGAGCGACCAAAATTCCCGTAGGCACGGCGACCGGAGCAGGCGCCGCAATCGCCGCTGGAAACCTGTTGCTGGTCATCCAGACGCAGGACGCCACCATCAACGACGGAAACAGTGTCGCTTACGGCAATGGCTTCACGGGCCAGGGATTCACCGCGCTGAATAGCGCCGGCGACTACGAGTTCGTCACGGCCACTGGCCCAATCGCTGCCGGTTTGGTTCCAATCTCTGGAGCAGGGGCGGGCGGCGGGTTGCTCTTCGCCTATCACTCCGCCCTGGCATCTGCCAACGCAGGACAAAGCACCTACCAGGTCATCGTCGTCCCACAGTACACCACGGCGTCGTTCAGTTCCGCCACCCCACCTTCAGCGCTGGCTTGGAACGGTTCCACCGGCGGAGTACTCGCCTTAGATACTTCCAGCACTCTTACCTTAAACGGCGCGGTTGTGTCCGTAGACGGACAGGGTTTCCGTGGCGGCGCGGGCATGCAATTGAACGGAGGCGTCGGGGGCGCGAACACCGATTACTTGCACGCGGCCCCGGCCACATATACCGGCGTGGTGAAGAATGGCGTCGATGCTCCCAAAGGCGAAGGCATCGCAGGCACGCCACTCTGGGTCGAATCCGCAGGAAGTTTCTTGATTACTAACACCGATTATCCCAGCGGCGGCGCAGCCGATGGCAGTAGCGGACGCGGCGCTCCCGCCAACGCAGGCGGCGGTGGTACGGATGGAGATCCAGCAGCCAATACCGAAAACGCGGGCGGCGGCGGCGGCGCTAACGGCGGCGGCGGCGGTTTCGGCGGCGACTCCTGGAATACCAACCTGAGCTTAGGCGGTGAGGGTGGCGCTGTTTTCCCCGCCACAATTAATCGTGTCGCCATGGGTGGTGGCGGCGGGGCGGGCACACGCAATAACTCTGACGGCGATACTCAAGCCAGCGGCGGCGCGGCGGGTGGCGGCATCATTATTATCCGCACCTTTGCCCTCAGTGGCAGCGCCACGTTCTCCGCCAATGGCGTCTCCGCTTACAACGGTACAGCCAACGATGCCGGCGGCGGCGGTGGCGCCGGCGGCAGCATCGTCATTCTTTCCGCCAACGGCGGCGAAAGCGGCCTCACACTTCAAGCCAATGGTGGCAATGGCGGGGATGCATGGATTTCAGAAGCCTTCACCCTCGCGAATCGGCATGGCCCGGGCGGCGGTGGAGGCGGCGGCGTGGCGCTGGTTTCGGGCACTCCAGCGAGCATCAGTGTAAATGGCGGGACGAACGGCCTAACGGAAAATCCCGGCGTTCCCTATGGAGCGACCCCTGGCACCGCCGGCACCAGCATTACGAACGCGTCCATCTCGCAGACGTCCGGAACGCAATCAGGAGCGGAGTGTACTCCCGACGTCACGCTCGGCAAGAGCCACGTTGGCAATTTCACTCGCGGCCTCACAGCCAGCTATACGATTCCTGTTTCAAATTTGAGCCTCTATGGACCGACCAGCGCCGCCGTGCTCGTCAACGACACGCTGCCAGCGGGTCTTATTCCGACCAGCGCAAGCGGCACTGGATGGAGCTGCTCGGTGGCATCCCAGACGGTCAGTTGCGTCGATTCGAACGTCCTTGCGGCGAATAGCAGTTATCCCTCAATCACCATTAACGCGAATGTGGCGCAGACCGCTCCCCTCACCGTAACCAACACTGCTCTGGTAAGCGGTGGCGGCGAACTCAATCTCGCGAACGATATTGCAACGGACGTCGCGAACGTCGTCTCCAGCGCCGATCTGAGTGTGACCAACACCGCATCACCCAACTCGGTCGCCGCCGGCAACAACATCACCTACACCCAAGTGGTCACCGACAATGGTCCGAGCGCGGCCGACAACATCACGATCGTGCAAGCCGTTCCTGCGAACACCACATTCGTTTCCATGACGGCGCCCGCAGGCTGGACCTGTACTACTCCGCTGGTCGGCGCCACGGGCAACGTCGTCTGCACCAACGTGAGCATGGCGGGAAGCACCGCTGCTCCTTTCTCGATGGTAGTAAAGGTGAATACGGCCGCCACAAATGGCACGGTGATCACTGACTCTGTCACAGCCAGTTCATCCGTAACTGATCCCAACACAGCGAACAACACGGCTATCGCAACCACGCTGGTGGGAGTCACTGCGCAGGCGCAGATGACGGTAACCAATGTGGCTTCACCCGATCCTGTGATTGCAGGCAATGACATTACTTATACACAGACCGCTACCAATGTCGGCAGCGGCTCAGCCACCAATCCAAGCCTTAGCGAAAATACTCCACCCAATACCACATTTGTTTCAATCTCTGCACCCCCGGGAACTACGTGCACAACTCCCGCTGTGGGTCGTACCGGCGCCATTTCCTGCACCGCGCCGGCTGCCCCAGCGGGATCGAGCGGGACGGTTCAACTCGTAGTACAAGTCACCGCCGGAACCGCCAGTGGCACGGTGATCAGTGACACTGTAACGGCAACCTCGACCAATCAGACATTCGGCGCCAATTCCGCCACAGCAACTGACGTGGTAGCCACTGCGGGACAAGCGGACCTGGCCCTGACCACAACGGCCACGCCTCTGACCGTGATTGCCGGCAATAACATTACCTACGTTCAGACCATCACCAACAATGGACCGTCCGCCGCATCCAACGTCAGCTTCACTGCGGCGATTCCGGCCAACACCACCTTTGTTTCAGACTCCGCCCCGGCGGGCTGGACCTGCACCACGTCTCCTTCGATCACCTGTACTTTTCCAAGTCTGGCAGCGGGCGTTTCGGCGGACATTATTGTCGTGGTGAATGTTGCCCCAACGATAACGGCAACCCCGATCACCGAGACTGCTTCGGTGACAGCGGCGACAAGCGATCCCTACACGCCCAACAACCTGAACATCACGGTAGCAACGCCCCTTGTCGACAAGTGCGATCTCACCGTCATCAACAGCGGCAGCCCGAACCCGGTGGCGGCGGGTGGCAATCTTACTTACACACAGACCGTGTTCAATCACGGTCCCAGCAACTGCAGCACAGCAACATTCATCGAGGCAACGCCGGCGAATACGACGTTCGTTTCAGTCTCGGCCGTGACCACCGGCGGCGGAGCCTGGACTTGCCCGAACAGCGCACCCGTGTCGTGCACCAACCCCAGCGTTCCGCCAGGCTCATTGGCAACCATCACGGCTGTCTACCAGGTGAACGCGGGAGCGGCGGCTGGCACCATCATCACTGACACCGGGACAGCTAGTTCCGCCACGCCGGACACAAACATTCTCGACAACACAGCCACCTCGACTATCGCCGTCGCGGGCGCGGGACAAGCCGATCTGAGTGTCACCAACGCAGCAACTCCGAACCCCGTGACCGCCGGGCAGAATATTACTTACTCGCAAACCGTTAACAACGGCGGACCCTCCGCCGCAACCACGGTCACGCTCACCGAAACGCTCCCTGCCAACACGACGTTCGTCTCACTCAGCGTCCCCGCGGGTTGGACTTGCACTGCCACGGCGCCCTATACCTGTAACATCGCCAGCCTCGCAGCCACTACTGCTGCGAACTTCACTTTCGTCGTGAAAGCAAACACGACGGTAGCTTCAGGTTCCACGATCACCGATACCGCCTCCGTGGCCAGCAGCGTTACCACCGATCCGAATACGGGCAATAACAGCGCATCAGCCAGCGTCCAAGTCGGCAATTCAGCCGATCTCTCAATCACGAACACTGCGAGTCCTGTTCCAGTGGTAGCTGGCAATAACATCACTTACACCCAGGCTGTAACCAACGCCGGACCGAGTGCCGCGACTGCCGCAACTTTCAGCGAGAGTACGCCCGCTAACACCACCTTCCAATCCATCGGTATTCCGGGAGGATGGTCATGCACCACACCGGCCGTTGGCAGCGCTGGCGCCATTACTTGCACCAATCCAAGCTTCGCAGCCGGAACCGCCAGCTTCACAGTTGCCGTAAAAGTAACTGCTGGGACAGCAGCGGGAGCGGCCATCAACGACACGGCGACAGTCAGCTCTTCCACCACGGATCCCAACTCCGCCAACAATACAGCGACTGCCGCGGACGTAGTCGCGTTGGCGACGCAGTCCGATCTAGTAACAACGAATTCGCCTGCGCCAGCTTCGGTAGCGGCAGGCAGCAACGTAACCTACACCCAGAGCGTTACCAATGATGGACCGGCCACCACAGCTACCGGTGCGACATTCACGCAAACGACGCCACCCAACACTAACTTCCAATCCATCACCCCTCCGGCTGGATGGACCTGCGTTACGCCGGCTATCGGCGCAGCCGGTACGATCACTTGCACTGACGGCGGCAGCATGGCGGTCAATGGTCTGGCAAACTTCAGTCTGGTACTGCAAATCAATGCGGGCACACCATCGGGAACGAACATTGCCGACACCGCCACTGCCACCGTCAGCAACATCGTGCCAAGCCTCACCACCAACAGTGCAACCGCGCTCGTGGTGGTGGCCAACGCCAACAGCGCCGACATGGCAATTGTGAAGACAGCCAGCCCAAGCCCCACCGTTCCCCAAGGCGATACGCTCACCTACACGCTGGCGATCACGAACAACGGACCCGCGTCCGCGACTAACGTCACCGTGACCGACACTCTCCCATCCGCCGTAACCTTTCAACAGGCGATCGCGAGCACGGGCACTTGCTCGGAAGCGGACAGCACCGTCGCCTGCCTCCTGGGAACCATGGCCAACGCAGCCACCGCAACGGTCACCATCATCACAAGCGCTGGTGTGCCGGGCGTGGTCACCAATACTGCGAATGTAAGCGCAGACCAGACGGATCCAAATACCGCCAACAACACTTCTTCAGAAACAGAAACCATCACCGCTGCCACTCAGGTTCAGTTGCACGCTCTTGCAGCACGCATCATGCAAGACAAAACAGGCTCGAGCCGCGTCGCCATATTCTGGAAGACGGGAGCGGAAGCCCATAACCTCGGATTCAATATCTACGGCGAACGGAACGGCGAGCGCGTCCGGTTGAATCCTTCGTTGATTGCCGGTTCAGCACTCTTGATGAGCGGAGCCCTGCCCAAACACTCCGGCAAAACCTACGCCTGGATCGATTCCTCGTCCGGCTCCGGAAGGGGGGCCTATTGGCTCGAAGATATCGACGTCAACGGCACTCGCACCATGCACGGGCCCGTAACGGCTGAACCCGCCACCAGTTTGCAATCAACTGCGGACACGATTCCCGTGACCGCTCAAATGTTCAGCGAGCTCGATCAGGCACAGCCTGCCGCAAACGCGGATCAAGGAAGCCATCCGGTCGAGAGCGTACTACGGGGCTTGAAAGCCACAGCGGGCCAAAGGCAGATGCAATTCGAGCTGGCCGCTCATCCTGCGGTGAAGCTCTTCGTGCAGCATGAGGGCTGGCATCGCGTAACGCAGCCGGAACTGGTCAAAGCCGGTCTCGATCCCAATGTGGATCCCGCACTCCTCCATCTTTACGCGGAGGCCGTCGAGCAGCCGGTCAAAATCACAGGCGCTCTGACCGGCCCGGGAGGGTTTGGTCCTCAGGCAGTGCTCGAGTTTTACGGTACAGGAATCGACACGCCGTATTCCGGCGCGCGAGTCTACTGGCTGGTCGCCGGCGACGCGCCTGGCCAGCGGATTCAAAAGCTGGTGAGCGCTGTCGGTTCAAACCAGCCCCCAACAGATTTCTCCGCCACGGTGGAAACAACTCCGCACACAACCTACTTCGCCGCACTTCTTACGCAGAACGAAAATAATTTCTTCGGCGCATTGGTTTCTTCTAGTCCCGTCGATCAGATAGTGACCACACCAAACCTCGACCAGAGTTCGAGCGCTGCTTCCAAGCTTGACGTTATTTTGCAAGGCGTGGTTCTCGGTGTCCCGCATGATGTCACGCTCACTCTGAACGGCACGTCGCTCGGCGATCTGACTTTCACCGGGCAAGACAAAGGAAAATTCCGCGTGAATTTGCCGGCGAGAGTTTTGCAAAATGGCGACAACACTCTCACCCTCACTGCCCAGGACGGCGAATTCGATACCAGTCTGGTGCAATCCATCCGCATCGAGTATCCGCACTCCTATGTAGCGGACTCTAACCGCCTGAAGTTCACGGGGAAGCCGGGCGACGAACTGAAAGTTGCCGGCTTTACCGGTGCTCCGGTGGTGCTCGACATTACGGATCCGGATCAACCGGTGGAGCTCACCCCGCAGATCACAGCGAACACGTCCTCGAACCCAACTCAATACGAATTGTCAGTCCAAGTACCGTGGACAACGACCAACCCAGCGGCTGTCGGCCGCCATACCTTGCTGGCGCTCGCGCCGGACCGCTTCTTGTCCGCCGCCGCAATTCGGCCCAATCATCCTTCTCAGTGGCATCGTGCCCAGTCCGGCAGCGAAATCGTAATGGTTTCGCCGAGCGCGTTCGCCGACTCCCTGCTGCCGCTACTTCGCGCACATAAGGCAGCAGGACAATCGGCGGCGGTGGTATTCATCGACGATCTCTACGACGAGTTTAGTTTCGGCGAGCACAATCCAGCGGCGATCCGTGATTTTCTCCGCACGGCCGTCAACGTCTGGCGCACGCCGCCGCACTACCTGTTGCTTAACGGCCGCGCGTCGGTCGATCCCCGAAATTACCTGGGCTTCGGCCATCTCGATTTCGTGCCGACCAAGATCATCCCCGCAACCGGCCTGATGACCGCCTCCGACGACTGGTTCTCCGACTTCAATGACAGCGGCATGCCTACCATCTCAACCGGGCGTCTCCCAGTCAGCACGGTCGACGAAGCCAATTTGGTCGCGGCCAAACTCTCCGCCTACGAAGGCCAATCCACCAACGGCGCCTGGACCTCTCAAGCACTGATGGTGGCTGACGTAAACGACACCGAGAATTTCACGCAAGACAGCGAGAGCGTGCAAGCTCAGTTACCCTCCACACTGCATGCCACCGATGTGTTCGCCAGCACCATGACCACGGATGCGGCTCAGCAGGCGATCATCTCCGCCATCAACTCCGGCCAGCTCCTGGTGAACTACACCGGACACGGCTCGGAGGAGCAATGGTCTGGCGACGATCTTTTCAACAACGGTGAGGTAGCCGTGTTGACCAACGGCTCGTCTCTGCCGGTATTTCTGATCATGAATTGCCTGAATGGTTTGTTCCAGGACGTTTACGAACAGCCGCTGGCAGTCACGTTAATGCTTGCTCCGAATGGAGGCGCTGTGGCGGTCTTGGCTTCGAGCGGCCTGAATCAGCCGGCGCCTCAAACCGCCTTCGACAAGCTGATTGTGCACAACGCACTGCAATCTCCCTATCCAGCTCTGGGAGATACGATCCTCAAAGCGAAGTCGGGTATTACCGACCTCAGCGTCCGCAAGACCTTTAACCTATTGGGCGATCCAGCCATGCACATCAAGGCTCCGCAGAAGCAGTCCTCGAACTAGCGGACACGGCGCAGGGTGCGAGTGGGAGGTGGTTTCAACACTTCGTCCCTCACTCCTGTGCTCCCGCTGTCGAAGCCACAACTCGCCGGAGCGGTTCCCCAATCGCTCTCATCACTTTTTCGAACCCCGCAAAATCCAATGATTGCGGCCCATCGGAAAGGGCACGCTCCGGACAGGGATGCACTTCGATGATCAATCCATCCGCCCCTACAGCTACCGCCCCGCGAGACACGGCTGCAATCAGACTCTGCTTCCCCGTCCCATGCGAAGGATCCGCAATTACCGGCAGATGAGAAAGGTCGCGCGCCAGCGCCACCGCAGCCAAGTCGAAGGTGTTGCGCATCTCGGTCTCGAACGTCTTGATGCCGCGTTCGCAAAGTACAACCTGGCTGTTTCCTCCGGAGAGCAAATATTCTGCGGCCAGCAGCCACTCCTTCACCGTCGCCGAAGGCCCGCGCTTCAAAAGGACCGGCTTGCTTACCGTCGCAAGTCGCCGCAAAAGCGCGAAGTTCTGCATGTTACGCGCACCCACCTGCAACATATCCACGTGTTCGCAGATGATGTCCACATCTTCCGTGCTCATCACTTCCGTCACCACGGGCAGCCCGGATTCCTCACGCGCCTCCTGCAGAATCTTCAATGCTTCCAACCCCAGCCCCTGAAAGTCGTAGGGAGAAGTTCGCGGCTTGTAGGCCCCGCCGCGCAGCATGTTTGCCCCGGCCCGCTTCACGGCGTGCGCGGTGCTTAGCAACTGCTCTCGCGATTCTACCGAGCAGGGTCCGGCAATGATCACCACTCCCGGACCCCCAATCGGGACGCGACCCACGTTCACCACCGATCGCTCTGGTTTTACTTGCCGGCTGACCAACTTGAACGGCTGAGCGATCGCCACCACATTCTCAACTCCTGGCGCGACCTGCAGCGCTTCGATTTCGTGGCGGCGTCCGTTGCCCACCGCGGCCACAATCGTGCGCTCCACTCCGCGGGTGACGTGAGGCTGATAGCCGGCTTCGCGAATGCGCTCGATTACATGCGCAATCTCCAGTTCCGTCGCCTTCTCCGACATATTGACGATCATGGGGTTCCCTCCTTGTCGAACTACACCCTGATCCACTTGCTCTTCCAAAAAGCAAAGGCCGCGATCTGGATCGCGGCCTTTAGCTGCACTTGCCTGAAATCTAGTCGATCATGGCTGACTCAATCTCCTCACAAGTGCCGCCGCAGCCGCTACTCCGGTAAACCGGTAGTAACGAGACTGCACACTAAACGAGGTGAATAGAGTCAAGAAACCTCCTAGAGTACGAACTGAGTGCGCGCCGCGCTTCGAAGGTGTTGCGGCTATTGGATGGAGCTGGCTGTATTGGAGAAAACATTATTCGCGTTCGATCCGATCAGCCGTATCGTACCCACCACCAAAACCAGAATCACAGCTAGCATCACTGCATATTCGGCGATATCTTGCCCTTCATCGTTTGACCACGCCCTGCGGATGAATTCGGACATTTTTCCCTCCAATCCGGACATCCATTCCCTTTGAGAGGGAAGAAGTGCACCCATAATGCCGCAGCATGAAGTGCTTGTCAATTGTGGAAATTACTGGTTTGCTAATGCGAACGGCAGTAGGCGGAAAAGCGTGTCGCGGGCTGGAGGTTCAGTATTTTGTGGCTTGATGTAGACTCTTGAAAACACCGAATACACAGAATCGCACCCTTACCGGTGTAGATCAACCACGACGTGTCTTCCAATACGAAATCCGGTACTCTGAGCTCAAACGCCGTCGGAGTCCTTCATAGCAAACTGGTTTCCAACCGCCGAGTCGAGGTGCTCGCCGACTGGTTCGTGAAGCTGCTTCCTTCAGATGTGAGCGTATTGGACGTAGGCTGCGGCGATCGGCTGCTCTCTGCCCTCGTGCAACAAAAGCGTCCCGACATTTCTGTGCCAGGCGTCGATGTGCTTTCTCGCGCTCACACTCTCATTCCAGTCGAAATCTTCGATGGCTCCCGCATCCCATATCCAGCGCATCATTTGACGTAGCTTTGTTTTCCGACGTGCTGCACCATACTGTCAGCCCGAAAATCCTTCTGAAAGAAGCGCGCCGCATAGCCAGACACAACGTTCTCATCAAGGATCACTTCCGGCAGGGCGTGGCGGCAGATGCAAGGCTGCGTTTTATGGATTGGGTTGGCAATGCGAGATTCGGCGTTTCTCTGCCTTACAACTACTGGACTCAACTACAATGGCACGCTGCCTGGAATGAAATCGGCCTGCAGCCCGAACAACTCGTGACCAAGCTCGGTCTCTACCCCAAGCCCGCCAACTGGATTTTCGGGGCAAACCTCCACTTCATCGCGCTTTTACGCCGCACCTGATTCGTTGAATTGTGAAGACTAGCGGCTGCGGAAACTTACCAGGTTCAACCACTACCATGAAAAGCGGCCCCACCGGGCCGCGCAACCTGCTGAAAATCTCTTGGCGTCAGCCGCTGGGAACGAGGTCGTTGTTACCCCTTGACCAAGAACCGTCCCGAATAGTCCAGCCGCTGCAGACGCCGTTCTATCCCGCGCTGGTCTATAAACTCATCAACTGCTTTTCGTGCGCCCTTCCAGTATCCATAATCGTCCAATTGAATCACGCCGCCATCAACAACCCTGTCATACAAACAGTCCAGGCAAGTTTTCACGCTTTCGTACCAGTCCCCATCAATATGGAGAACTGCAATCTGCGGGATGGGAGCAACGGGCAGCGTCTCATGAAACGATCCTTTCACGAATCGAACATTGTCCGCGATCTCAAGCCGCTGGAACAATGCGCGTACTTCGTCGACCGTTCCGACGCAGCTTCCCGTAAACAAATCGGCAAGCTCAAAATCAGGATCTTGAGAACTAGGTGCCGGCAGCCCTTCAAACGTATCGAACAGCCAGACTGTCCGTTGCGATCCCACCCGGCGGAGGGCCAGGGCCATCAGCGCCGCACTGCCTCCGCGGGCCGATCCGCACTCTACAATGTCTCCCGGAATGTCATGGCTCACAACGTATTGCACCGCGCGATACAATCCGCGCAAGCGCGCGTTGCTGCACATGGTGTCTCTTCGAACCTGGCGATACAGCGACGCAAACTCGGAGGGCGAAACCGCGTCCCACCCTTGCGCGAAGGCGCGCAGCGCGCTGTCGATGACGAACTGCGGGTCGCGAACTCTGTGCAGAATCTCCCGCCACGGATGCCCATGCCACCCCCCACTCATCATCGCCTTTATCGGAGTTCCGCCATGACTCATCGCCGCCGCAACCCCAGAACGCTCATGAAGAAGCTTGCGAAAATTGTCTGTACCCCCAGCGTCAGCAACAGCGCGCCTGGAATCACCAGTCGCATCGTGTGCGAGTAGTCGAGCGCCCCAAAATGTTTACTTCCCCACGCGCCCACTGCGTACGCTGACGTTGCCAGTCCGGCGACCGTCAGCAGCGCACCAACCAGAATGCCGATTTCGAGGGTAATGTACTTGAAGAGCTTATCCAGTGCTGGATCGGGAGGAAGCAAGCCCTCTGAAATCGCAAAGACTTTCGTGAACACGGCAAACGCAATCGCTTGAAAGCCGAGCAAAACGAAGGCCGCTGCATACACCAGCGTGTGAACATCGAAGGTAACGCTCCCCACCGCTCTCGGTTCGGGCAACAACCACAACCCGAGTACAAACCCCGCCAGCATGAGCGCCATCCCCGGATAGAGAAACAGCCAGCGCGGGCTATAGAGCATGAAGAAGCGCAGGGTCCGCCAACCGTCTCGCCACGTGCGCAAGTGCGGCGGGCGATTGCGCCCGTCCGGTGAAAGGGTCGTCGGAACTTCAGCCACCCGCAGACCCAGCAGCGTGGCCTTTACTACCATCTCCGTCGCAAACTCCATGCCGGTGGTGCGCAACCCCATGTGCTCGTAGGCATCTTTGCGGAATGCCCGTAGCCCACAATAAAAATCTCCCACCGCGCTGTGAAAGAACAAGCGTCCAATTCTTGTCAGCAGCGGATTTCCGAAGTAGCGATGCAAGGCGGGCATGGCATTTTTCTGAATTCCTCCCCGGAACCGATTTCCCATCACCAGGTTGGCGCCCTGTCGCAACTGTTCGACAAACCGCGGGATGTGCCCAAAATCGTAGCTGTCGTCGGCATCTCCCATCACCACGTACTTGCCGGATGCGGCGGCGATCCCTCCCATCAATGCGTTCCCGTACCCCCTCGCCCGCACATTCACAATCCGGGCTCCCATCCGCTCGGCGATTTCCACTGAGCCGTCGCTACTCCCGTTGTCGGCCACAATAACCTCTCCCGCTATATTGGCCTCGCGCAGGGCGCGTTGCGCCTTGCCAATGCAGGATGCCAGCGTTTCCGCCTCATTCAGGCACGGCATAACCACCGAGACTTCGAGAATCTCCAGTTCTTTGACGGGCACGGGAACCGGCGGATAATCCGGCTCCGCTCTGAGGACTGCACCCAAGGTTCAACCCCCCTTCTGCAGAGTTTCTGTGTCAACTCAAAAGTACTGGAATGATATCAGGAACGCATTCCCGTTCCGCCGTAGGGCAGTTGTCTTGATTGTCATCCCACTTCTGGCGATTCCACGAGTCCACGGCGTTTTTCTATGTCCCCCGTGCTAGAGCTTCTTTCTCTCGCCCCGGCAGCGACGGCCGCACACACTCCCATCGCAACGTAGAAAAGTCCGAAATACCGCTCTTCCCAACTTGGCAGGATGACGAAATGTAGTCCGGCATAGGCCAATGCCACCGCAAACAATGTTTGTACCCGCGGTGAGATCGCCCCGATCATGCCTAGCAGCAGGAACGGTAGGAAAAAGCTGCTCGTCACCAGGGTGATGCCTCTCCTGAACGCAGAAAGATAATCACCGAGTGAAAACTGCGCTGCCATCTCTGCCGGGGCGACCGGTGTGCCCACAAATGCGCGGTAATACAGCATCTCGATACCGTAATCCCCGGCGAAGTGATTAATGCAGAGCACCGAGGCGACCGCAACCAAGGCCAGCGCTCCGGCTTTCCAGAAGTCAATACGCCGTTCCAGCCAGCACGCCAGAATCGTTGGTCCTGCCAGCACCACAAAGTCAGTCCGGAAATAAATGGATGCCAGCAGCAAGGTCATGCCTGGAACAATTCGCCGCTTTTCAAAAATCAGGTACAAAGCCCCGAGTGCAATCAGCGTGGCCAGAGCGTCCGGCGTCGGGTCTCGCCCCATATCCGCCAGCGGAGGGCTAATCATTAACAGGATGGAAACCGCAAGAGTAAACATCCGGCTTGTGTACCGGCCGAGCCAGAAAAAGACCAGAATCCCGAGCAAGAAATACGAACCTACCGAAATCAAAATTCCGGACCTCACCAGCCCCAACCCGCTCTTGCTGACCAGCCACAGAGTCTGGTTGTAAAGCGGGCGAATCGCGAAAAGCGGAAGGAACTCCGCGTAGCGATAGGCGCTCGCAGCCCGCCCCTGGCGCGATTTGTTCTGCGCCTCAGGCGCACCTGGTTCTTCCCCGAGCAGACTCTGCCGCTCTCGTTGCGGAACTGATCGTTGTACGTCCGCATAGACGCGCTTATGGACTCTGCCTATGTCGGTTTCTTCCATGAGCAGTGCATTACCCATGTATTGAATCGCGTCCACGTCATAGACTGGCCTGCGGTAAAGATGAATCGAAACCCCGCCCAGTACAAGGATGTAGAGAAAGAAAATAGCTTTGTTCGTTGCTGTGTGGTTCCCGCCCTGCCCGGGCATCAATCGCGGCTCCTGCGTCGGCGACGGAATCGTCACATTTCGAGCTGAAACCATCGAACCCTCATTTTCGTAGTGCAGGTTAGTTTCTCACAAAAAAGGCGAGATCTAAGCCGGACCCGCATTCTGAAGAGGCGTGCCGAGAAGGCGAACCAAGAACTAAGTACAAAGAGCCTGGAGACAAGGAGCGAAAACTGAAAACGAAGAACCGCCAACTGCCTTACAATCGTTCAGTGCCCGCTCTCCGCGACCTTCGCATCACCCTCGAGATGATCAAATGGGAGCACTCCATCTTTGCCCTTCCGTTTGCGCTTTGCGGAGCCATGCTCGCCGCCTCCGGCCTTCCCACTGCCCATCAGCTTCTCTGGATCGTGGTCGCGATGCTCGCCGCCCGCTCTGCCGCCATGGCTTTTAATCGAATCGCCGACTCTGCCATCGACGCCGCCAATCCCCGCACACGCAGTCGCGCGCTGCCCGCAGGCCATCTATCGCCCGCTTTTGTCGCCACCTTCGTCATCGTCTGCTGCGCCATCTTCATCGTTGCCGCATCCCAACTGAATCGCCTTGCGCTCTGGCTCTCGCCCGTCGCACTCGCCGTCCTGCTTCTTTACTCTTACACCAAACGCTTCACGCGTTGGTCGCACCTCGTGCTCGGATTCGCGCTCGGCATCGCCCCCTCTGCCGCGTGGATCGCCGTTCGCGGATCCCTCGATCCTCGCATTCTGCTCCTCACCGCCGCCGTAACTTTCTGGGTTGCGGGCTTCGACGTTCTCTATGCCTGCCAGGACTTTCAATTCGACCGCGACGCCGGACTCCACTCCATCCCTCGCCACCTCGGCATTCGCGGCGCTCTCTGGGTCGCCCGCGCCTTCCACGCCGCGATGCTTCTGTTGCTCATCGCACTGCTGCCAGCCTTTGCTCTCGGCAAACTGGCAACTGCCGGCGTAGTGGCCGTCATGCTGCTGTTGCTCTACGAGCATTCCCTCGTCAAGGCCGACGACCTTTCCCGCCTCAACGCCGCTTTCTTCACCACGAACGGCGTAATCTCCGTAGTCTTCGCCCTTTTCATAGCGGGAGATCTGCTGCTGCGAAACTCGTGAGTCGGTGTCGGGTGGTGGTGTCGTATCAGAGTAAGGAAGACTACGGACCTCTTCGGTGCTCGCCAAATGCAGCGAGAAAGTCGGAGTCCAAAAACAATAATCCGGCGTGCCCGCCCCCTGCGGCGGGAACGCCGGTTTCCCTCCAAGGACGGAGGGTATGAAGATCACCGATCGAACCTTGCGGTTCCAGATCGTGTCCTCATCGTGCCCTCATCGTGCCCCACCATCGCCTTTCAGTTGTCAGGCTCATGTCTAGAATTTGTAAAAACTCTCTTCGCCAGGCCAGCTCAAGCACGACCTGCTGCACGGCCCATGCGGTTTGGCGAATACTGTCGACCGCATCGCGGAAGGCGCACAGAACGCGCGGAGCGCAGCCGCCGGAGATCACCAGCTTCTCCAGCTTTTGCAGCTCATCGGTGGTCGCCTTCAGCCGTTCCGCGATCGATCTTCTGTCCGTGCCGCATACTTCCATAGTGAATGCCTGGAGTGGCTGGCGCCATCATTCGCTGCAACCACGCCTCTTGAAGACGCCTCAACACATTTTTCATCGGCTAGGTCGCGCGAAACCTTCGGTTCGCGGGAGTTCTTATCGAACGGTTTAATAGGGATGTCATTCCGAATCGGGCTGCAAGCCGCGAGGACCCTGCAGTTCCCGACACTCTCATAACCGCCGGCCCGCCCCAACCCGCTGACAGATTCCTCCCATGTCGGATTGTCCGCTGCAACGGCCTTCGCAACGGTCGCAACGGCCTTCGCCTTTACACTCCCTCCCGCCGCATGATAACCTCATTACCGTCACCAAGATAAATCGAAAACAGAACAGGAGTGCACCAGGTTAGTGCTAGCCAGAGAGCAAAAGAAGTCTGTCATTGACCGGTATCAGACGCACGCGACTGACACGGGGAGTCCCGAGGTCCAGATCGCCATCATCAGTGAACGCATTGGCCAGTTGACGGACCACTTCAAGACGCACCAGAAGGACCACGGCTCGCGCCGCGGCCTGCTTATGCTGGTCAGCAAGCGGCGTCGCTTGCTCGACTACCTCAAGAGATACGATTCCGAGCGCTATAAGACTGTCATTGGGAAACTCGGCATCCGCAAATAGCTGGGAAAATCTGGGTGGGCCCATCTTTGCGCGCTTTTTGCGCAAAGATTGGGAGGATATAAGGTGCCACCCTTAATATCTTCTGAAGAAGATATTTTCCATCAACTTATCTCTGAGAACGCCGCCTTCCTCTCGAAGCCGGAACAGCATTGAGCCAACTCCACAGTGCGTATGTTTTGGGGACAACCCAACTCTCATGGCACCCGCTCATCCCATGGCCGATCGTGCCATCCATGATTTTGCAATCTCACAAGCGAAACCAGGGCAGCGCGACCGCTCTCCTGATCACACAAAGATTTAAAGATTAAAGATAAGGATGAAAAATGAAACCAGAAGTTAGTACTGCGACCGTAGACCTCGCCGGCGGAAAACAACTCTCATTCGAAACTGGAAAATTGGCCAAGCAGGCCCACGGCGCGGCGGTTGTCCGCATGGGCGACAATGTTGTCCTCGCCACGGCTACAGCGAATCCGGATCCTCGCGAGGGAATCGATTTCTTTCCGCTCACTGTCGATTACCGCGAATACACCTACGCCGGCGGACGCTTTCCCGGCGGCTTCATCAAGCGCGAAGGCCGCATGAGCGAGCGCGAAGTGCTCACCAGCCGCCAGATCGATCGCCCCATCCGTCCCATGTTCGCCGAAGGCTTCAAGTGCGAAACCCAAGTCATCGCCTTCGTGCTCTCGGCCGACAGCAGCAACGACCCCGATGTTCTCGGCATCAACGGCGCCTCCTGCGCTCTTAGTCTCTCCGATATTCCGTTCCTCGGCCCCATCGGCGCGGTGCGCGTCGGCCAGATCGGCGGACAGTTCGTGATCAATCCCACCTACGATGAGATGCGCGAGAGCACGGTGAACATCATGGTTGTAGGAACCTCCGACGGCATCGTGATGATCGAGTCCGGTGCGAAAGAAGTCAGCGAAGAAGTGGTTGTCGACGCGATTGAATTCGGACACGCCGAGATCAAAAAGATTTGCGCCGCGATAAAGGACCTAGCCTCAAAAGCGGGCAAGAAAAAGCGCGAAGTCACGCCCCCGGAATTCGACCAGGCCTACTACGACGCTCTGAAAAAGAAAGTTGGCGGCGACCTCTCAGACCGCCTCGATACGAAGAAGCACCCTAAGGCCGATAGCTACCTGCTGGTCAAAGAACTCAAGAAAAAGTTGCAAGCCGAGATTCCCGAGGATGACGAAGAGGCGCAAGCCAAGTTCAAACAATATTTCGAAACATTGCGGGAGCGCATCTTCCGCGAGGAAGTTTTGGAGAAGAAGCGGCGGCCGGATGCCCGCGCCTTCGACGAAGTCCGTGAAATCTGGATCGAGGCCGGCGTCCTGCCTCGCACCCATGGCAGCGCCATCTTCACCCGCGGCGAAACCCAGGCCCTGGTAACGACTACACTCGGCACCAGCGACGACATGCAGCGCCTCGAGGGCTTCGAAGGCGAAGCCAAAAAACGCTTCATCCTCCACTACAACTTCCCGCCGTTCTCGGTGGGTGAGGTTGCGTTCTTGCGCGGGGCGGGACGGAGAGAAATTGGGCACGGAGCACTAGCAGAACGCGCCATCTCGGGCGTGCTGCCTTCGGAAGAGTCGTGGCCCTATGCGATGCGAGTGGTCTCGGACATTCTGGAGTCGAACGGATCGTCGTCGATGGCGACGGTTTGCGGAGCTTCGCTGTCGTTGATGGATGCCGGGGTTCCGTTGAAGGCTCCGGTCGCGGGGGTGGCGATGGGCTTGGTGAAGGAGGGCGAGCAATACGCCATTCTCACCGACATCGCGGGCGCGGAAGATCACTACGGCGACATGGATTTCAAAGTCGCTGGCACGAAAGATGGGATCACCGCGCTGCAGATGGATATTAAAGTTGCCGGGATCACTTCTCAGATCATGCGAGAGGCCCTGGCGCAGGCAAAGCGCGGGCGGCTGCTCATTCTTGGCAAGATGGAAGAAGTGATTACCGCCGGGCGCGAGAAGATTTCCGACTTCGCGCCGCGCTTCTACACCGTGCAGATTCCGGTCGACAAGATTCGCGATTTGATCGGGCCGGGCGGCAAGATGATTCGCAGCATCGTGGAACAAACCGGAGTGAAGATCGACGTAGAAGATTCCGGATTGGTGAAGGTTGCGTCGAGCGATCAAGCGTCGGCGGCAAAGGCGCTGCAGATCATCGGCGATCTGACAGCGACGGCAGAAGTGGGGAAGACATATTTGGGGAAGGTGACGCGGCTGGCAGACTTCGGCGCCTTTGTGGAAATTATTCCCGGCACCGACGGGTTGCTGCACATCAGCGAAGTGGCGGAACATCGCATCGGCGACATCCGCGACGAGTTGAAGGAAGGCGACCAGGTGCTGGTGAAGGTGCTGGCAGTGGAAGGCAACCGCATCCGGCTTTCACGTAAAGCGATTCTGAAAGAGCAGCGTGCGAAGATGGGCGGCGGAGGTGGCCCGGAGGGCGCACCCGCAGCGGCCGTGGCGGAAGGCGAGCCCGCCCCAGTGTTGACCGGCACGATGGTGATTGAAGGCGGCGGAGACTTCCCCGATGAAGCTGAAGGCGAACCCAACTTTAATCGAGACGGCGCGCCGCATGTGGCCAGCGGTGACCGGCCTCAAGGCGATCGTCCGCATGGCGGAGATCGCGGTGGCCGCGGCGGACGTCCCGGTGGAGGTGGACGCGATCGCGGCCGCGGCGGGCGCGGCGGACGTCCTGGCGGTGGCGGGCGTGATCGTGGACGCGGCGGGCCTGGCGGCGGAAGACACTAGAAACTTCATCGCCACGGATTTGCGCGGATTCACACGGAGAAATCAGGGCAAGAAAAAAGAGGCCACGACTTCGGTTGTGGCCTCTTCTGCGTCGATCAAATTCAAAACAACGCTCTGCCGACCGTCCATCCACGAAACCTGGAAACTCTCTGCTTCAGGCATAATGACTCACGATGAAATTCTCCCATGACCGAATGCTCCGGCTGATCGCAGTATTTAAGTTCTTTAAGGCGGCATCGCTAATCGCCATTGGAATAGGAGCGTTCAGGCTGGTTCACAAAGACTTGGGCGACGTGCTCGAGCATTGGATTATGACGTTAAAGCTCGACCCGGGGCAACATTTTCTCGACGTTGCGCTCGCGAAAGCCTCCAACGTGAGTCCTGCACAGATCAAGAGAGTTGGCGCAGGAAGCTTTATTTATGCATCTCTGTTCTTAACCGAGGGCACGGGTCTGTGGTTGCGCAAGCGCTGGGGCGAGTGGCTCACCGTAATTATCACGAGCTCATTGGTGCCACTGGAGATTCATGAGGTCCATCGGCATCCGAGTTCGCTCAATGTGGCGGCGCTCGCTCTCAACGTCGCCATCGTTTTATACCTGATCTATCACATGCGCACTCAGCAGTCGTGAAGGCGTGATCAATCGGTGAATCTCCTGACTGATGAGCTATGTTTATGCGAGGAACTTCTTTAGCGGGTCCCAGTATCTTGCTTTCCATCCCGTGCTGAGACTGTCAATACTCGCCTTCCGGGAAGCCAGTGTGATCCAAGACGATCCTGGTCTCGGCACCTTGCGGTTTCAGTTCAAACTTTACGATCGAATAGATACCCGTGTCCCGGTGGGTGGGACGCCATGCCTGCACAATTCGCTGATTGGGGATCAATTCGATGTTTCGTCCGACGATCAATCCGCCGAGCGTGGAGAAAGCACCGCCCGCTTTGGGATCGATCTCGGCTGACATTCCGGGGAGCGTAGCGAATTGCTTTGAATCCAGGAGCGCCTCGTAAATCCTCTGAGGCGTTGGCTTGAAATCGACTTCCTGTTGAAGCGAGGTGCGCTTCGAGTCTGCGGCTGTGCTTGGCGTTTCGTTTCTAGCATGCGATTGAGTTCCTCCCCGTACCTTTGAACTCACAACCCAACTGCTGAAGGTGATTGCGATCCGGGCGATCACCTTCCGGCGCCCGAGTGTACGAAACAACGCAGCCGGCTTCATTTTCTCACCTGTCATTTCCTAGCCATCCCTGTTCCTCCTGGATTTGGAAACTCAACCGTCAGGACTCAACCGTCAAGGAATAAGAACACCACCATCGGTTATGATCAAGATCAATATTGCTTGCTTAATTCTGCTTGATGGCCGAGCCGCAACGAAACGGGGCGTGCTCCGTGTACAATGCCTGCATGCCTTTCCGCGCGCCGGGAACCCCCAATGCCGCCAAGCGCGGCCGTACCCCTCCCCCCGAAGAGACCTTTGAAGAAGCAGGTCTCCTCAAGGCTCTGGGCGAGAAGCAGAAACTGGTTAGCGTTAAGCTAATGGATGGCCAGACGGTGAGCGGCTGGATCGAGTATTACGACAAGAATATGGTGCGGCTCACGCGTGAAGGCGCTCCCAATCTTTTTATTTTTAAGCACGAGATCATGTACATCGCCGAAGAGGGCGGGAAGAAAAAGTAGCTTAGATTTCAGTTTTCGGGCCAACGCTGCGACCCTCGAGTGAGCAGATCGGTGACGCAGGCTGCGGGGAAATAACCTGCGGAGCCGAATGTGACGCAGACACTCGCCGGGTGCTTCCCTTCGCTCAGGATGACAAACGTACGGTCTGGCAATCACGAAGGGTTTCTGCCCGCCATGTCAGCCATCGCGCGCGAGGCTGGCGCACTGCTGATGCACTATTTCCACCAGCATTTGAAGATCGAATATAAAGGTGACGCTGATCTGGTTACGGCGGCTGATCGCGCGTCGGAGAAACTGATACGCGAGCGCATCACAGAGAAATGGCCAGGTCACGACGTTCTCGGCGAAGAGCAGGGACTTAGCGATCGGGGCAGCGATTATCGCTGGTACGTTGATCCGCTCGATGGCACTACAAATTTCGCGCACGGATTTCCGGTTTTCTGTGTGTCCATGGCCGTGGAACGCCGTGCGCCGGGGGAGCCCGGGCAGCGCATCGCCGCGGTGATTTACGATCCCACGCGCGATGAGTTGTTTTCCGCTGAAGATAGGAAAGGTGCGCATCTCAATGGCACGACAATCCACGTCTCGAAAACGGCTACGCTGAAGGAGTGTCTTCTCGCCACTGGATTTCCCAGCCACAAGCGGCACAAGAATCCAAACATTCATTTTTATCACCAGATTACGCTGCACTCACACGGCGTTCGACGGGCAGGATCAGCGGCGCTCGATTTGTGCAACGTGGCCGCCGGTCGCTTCGATGGTTTCTGGGAATTCAATCTCAATCCCTGGGACACGGCAGCAGGGGTGCTGATTGTGGAGGAGGCAGGAGGCGTAGTGACGCGATTCGATGGGTCGCCGTTTGAACTCAACAGCCGCGAGACCGTCGCGTCGAACGGATTGGTTCACGGCGCACTGCTGCAGGAATTCAAGGAAATCTTTGCGGGTCGCGACCTGGAGCCGCTGCCTGATCCACGGGAGTTCAAGAGATGAACCAATGCCGCAATAGAAAATGGAGGCCGCGAGCGATGCGTAATAAAAACAGGACGATGGCTGCGGCCACAATAATCCTGCTGGCATCGGCAGTTCTATTTGCGTATGCGCGCGGTTCTGCGCCGGCTGCACCCGATCCGGCTTACGTGCAATCGTTTGAGAAGTGGAAAGCCGAGCAAATCGACGAGCTAAAAAAGAACTGGCTGCCCCTGGCTGGTTTGTATTGGCTGAAGCCGGGAGCGAATAGTTTTGGCGCCGATTCTGCGAACGCAATCGTCTTTCCGAAAGGCCCGGCGCACGTCGGAGAGTTCGATCTCAACGGAAAGGATGTCTCGATCAAACTGCGTCCGGAAGCAGGTGCGACGCTGGCGGGCAAGCACCTAACGTCGGCGAAGTTAGATCCCGACGTTTCAGGACATGCCTCGATGGTCGAGATCGGTACTCTGCAATTTCACGTGATCGTGCGCGGCGAAAGGGTCGGCGTTCGCCTGAAAGACACCGACAGCGCGGCGGCCCGCGACTTCCACGGCTTGATCTTTTATCCGCTGGACATGAATTACCGGGTGACGGCGAAGTGGGTTCCGTCGGATGGAAAAAAGACGATCGATGTGCCAAACGTGCTGGGCGATGTGACCGCGGTGCCGGTGGCGGGGACAGTACTTTTCAAGATCAATGGGCAAGAGCAAAAGCTGACTGCCTTAGGCGGAGACGCGTCGAAGGGACTCTCGTTCGTGTTCAATGATCTGATGGCGAACAGCGATACGTATCCGGGCGGGCGTTTTCTGGAGACTGATCCCGTGATTGACGGGACCGTGGTGCTCGATTTCAACCGGGCGTACAACCCTCCGTGTGCTGTCACGCCGTATGCCACCTGTCCATTGGCGCCCAAGGAAAATCGGTTGACGGTGGCGATCGTTGCCGGCGAGAAGTTTGACAAGGCTGCGCACGCACACCACTAACCCCTGGCGAATCAACGCCACAGGCATTTCTACGCGCTACAATAGTAGGGGAATAGTATTCCGCTCACGCTGTTCCCGTTATACTTAAGTTCTAATAGGTTCAACGTGAACAACTCTCTTCTGGAACGCAAAATCGAAAAGCGGCCTGACAAAGTCAAGCTGCACGGACGCATTCTTTTTCTCACCGAAGACCCCGAACTGATCAAGCGCCAACTTACGGGCGAGGACTTGCCGTGGGACACGAAGAATCCGGCGAACAATCCCAAGCTGCGCGACGATATTTCGACCGACGAAATCACTCCGGCGCACTACTGCTTCTATTTTGATGAGACGTTGGGCGAGATTCCTTACCTTGGATTGAAGTGCGGCAGCGTGACGCCGATCGGACGGGGCGAGGTGAAGCGAGGGGGCTTCGTCTGTGCCGTGAGCGGGAAGCGGCGGGGAAAAGGGTCGAGCAGGGAACAGTCGCCTTACGCCGAGATGTGTGCGGGCATACAAGTAGTGATCGCCGAAAACATTGAGCGCATCTACAAGCAGAATTGCCAAAACCTCGGCGTGCTTACTTCGACGGACTTTTCGCTGATCGACAGGATTCGCGGGGAGCAAGAGATTGCTCTTTCAGAGTTCACCGGGGGTGAAGATGAGATCACACGTCAGGTGATTGAGTACGGCGGACTATTTCCGTTCAATGTGGCGAGGATGCAGAAGAAAGTTGCCTTGCCGCCGATCAGGACGGGTAAGCATCCCATGACGCTGGCGGAGAAGATTTTTGCGCGGCACATGACTAACGAAACGGGCGAAGTAGGCGTCGCTGCCGTGAAACCCGGCGACACCGGCTTTGCCCAGGCCGACTTGCGCTTCAGTCATGAGTACGTTACGCCGATGGCGGCAATCTTTTTCGAGCGCTACGTCGGCAAGGACGCGAGAGTGAACGATGCCTCGAGCATTATCTTCTTTCGCGATCACCTGACATTTCTCGACGAAGTCATCTCGGAGGAAAAAAAGAAACTTGGATTGCTCGACCTGGCGACACAACTCAAGCTCAAGCAGCAGGACTTTGCAGCCAAGCAAGGAATCAAGTTGCATGGGGAATTGAAAGATCGCAAGGGATCGGAGGGCATTTGCCACTCAATTGTGCTGGAAAGCTACGCGCTGCCGGGACAGTTGAATATCGGGTCGGACTCGCACACGCCGCACGTGGGAGCGATTGGATGCGTTGCTTTTGGCATTGGCACGACCGACGTGTTCAACAGCTGGATTACGAAGGACGTGCGGGTGAAGGTTCCGGAGTCGGTGAAAATCGTGATTCGCGGCAAGAAGCATGAAAATGTCACAGCCAAGGATTTCATCCTCAAGATTTTGAGTCTCGACTACGTACGTAGCGGGAAGGCTCTCGCCAAGGTAATGGAGTATGCAGGTGAGGCCATCGAAGAACTGAGCGTGGACGAGCGCGCCACCATGACGAACATGGCCGCCGAGATTGGCGGGTTCACGGGCATTGTCGCCCCAGACAAGAAGGCGGTTGACTTCCTGGTGGAGCGGCGCGGGATGGACCGGAAGAAAGCCGAAGGGATGGTCGAGGGATTGTATAGCGACAAAGATGCACAGTATGCGCAAGTGATTAAACTCGATGCGGCGGAAATTACGCCGATGCTCGCTACTCCAGGTGACCCCGGCAATGGAAAATATGTGCGTGAGCTCAACACGCCCGTTCCGGTCGAGATCGCTTACGGAGGCACGTGTACCGCCGGCAAGAATGAAGACATGGATATGTATGCGGCCGTGCTGGCTGATGCGCTTAGACGGGGCAAGCGGGTGGCCGATTCGGTGACGTTCTACATCCAGTTCGGATCTCAGGAAACACGTGAATACTGCTTGCGCAAGGGCTACCTGGACGTATTTCAGAAAGCCGGGGCGCACGTGATCGAGCCAAGTTGCGGCGCCTGTATCAATGCGGGACCGGGAGTTTCGACGCGCCCCGACCAGGTGGTAATCAGCGCGCAGAATCGCAACTTTCCGGGCCGAAGCGGTCCGGGACAGATGTATCTGGCTTCGCCTTTCACCGTAGCCGCAAGCGCGGTGGCGGGATATATCGTGGAATATGAGCCCAGCGAGTCGAAAGAATTAGTTGGCGTATGACTCTCACCAAATTTAGCCTATAGGGAGTAGTGGTTGGAATTAGAGCAGGGTGGCTGAAATCAGCCACTCCAAGACTTGCAACTTTCTTCTGAATTCCGAGTTCAAATAGATAGGCGATTCGGACAGAAGCTAGTATCTGGAAGCGCCGCAGATCCGACGGTTCTTGTGATCGCATGGCGGGTCTGGGAGAAGGGGGTTCACATGCGTTATCTAAAGTATTTGGCTTTGCTGGCTGTTCTGGCGCTGCCGCTGGCCTACTCACAAGCACAAGTAAGCGCAGACGTAGGGGTTGGACCGGGCTATGATGCCGGGCCGCCAGATTGCGCGTACGGTTATTATGGATACTACCCTTATGCCTGCGCGCCCTACGGATATTATGGGCCTGACTGGTTTGCGGGTGGACTCTTCATTGGCGCCGGCCCGTGGTGGGGCTGGGGTCGCCCGTGGGGAGGCTGGGGTTTTGGCCGTGGTTTCGGCTTCGGTCGTGGGTTCGGCTTTGACCGTGGCTTCGGTCGTGGATTCGGGGGCGGGCGCGGATTCGTGGGTGGTCGTGGCTTCGTCGGCGGACGCGGATTTGCAGGCGGTCGGGGCTTCGCCGGCGGACGTGGATTTGCGCACGGTCCGGCGGGCGGCTTCCACGGTAGTGGCGGCGGGTTCCACGGTGGCGGCGGGTTCCACGGCGGTGGCGGCGGGTTCCACGGTGGCGGCGGCGGGTTCCACGGTGGCGGCGGTGGACATGGCGGCGGCGGTGGGCACCGGTAACCGTGACTGATCGGGAGTTTTGATCCAGTATCGAAACACGGCGGCTGGCAGCGGATACTGTCAGCCGTTTCTTTTTTCCCCGCGGAAGTTGCAACCGGCTCGCCGATTCGTATGACTCCAAGAAAGCGGGCGGCTGCCAAACGCTCGATCCGTTAGGCCAATAAACCTATGCGGTAGGCCCCGTTTCTTGCTAGAATGTGCGGTTCGCGGAGACGCGGCGGTAGTAGTAAAATATCTGCATAGATCTCAGGAGATTCACACCTTTATGACCTACGTGATCGCAGAACCTTGCATTAACACGAAAGACACTGCGTGCGTCGACGCATGTCCCGTGGATTGCATTCATCCTAAGAAAGATGATCCCAAGCATGCGACCGAGCCGTTGCTCTACATCGATCCGGTCGAGTGCATCGACTGCGGTGCGTGCGTGCCGGTTTGCCCGGTTTCGGCTATTTTCGCGCTCGATGATCTGCCAGAAAAGTGGAACGAATTCACCGCGAAAAACGCAGCCTACTTTGGCCGGTAAGACAAACAGACTGGTTTTCATCTACGAGTCTTGAATCAAAAGGCGCATTCCTGGTGGGAAGTGCGCCTCTTTTTTTTTCGCGAGTTTTGACCACTGCTCTGGCGCTACGGCATCTGCTGTATTGTTTGAATCGCGCGGGTTAGCTATCTTAAGAAAGTAAGCGTAAGTGGTTCTGTGGGCGATCATGGGTCAGCGTTGCAGCATCGCAGCATTCGGACCCTCACGATCGCCCGTCGCAGTTTTAGCTCGCACTTGATCCCTCCTTCTTTACCGTATATTTGGATTGTCCGTTACAATTCCATCCATTAGCTGACCCTTGCTAGCTTCCCTATGGCATTGATGGAGTCGGAAGCGATTGTGCTGCGCTCCTACCCGCTGCGCGAAGCCGATTTGCTGGTCACGCTCTTTACGCGTGCCGAGGGCAAACTACGCGGCGTGGCGCGTTCGGCGAAAAAGTCGAAACGGCGTTTTGGCGGGGCGCTCGAACCGCTGACTCATGTGCGCGCATTTTATGATGTCCGAGAGCGCCAGGAACTGGCGCGTCTGGATGCCTGCGAGGTGCTGGAGTCTCCCCTGGCAACCGAGGTCAGCTACGCGCGTGCTGTGGCACTGGCGCATGTAGCCGAGCTGTTGGATGAGTTGCTGCCTGATCGCGAAGCGAATGACGCGATCTTCCGTCTGACTCTTTCAGTGCTGCACGTGCTCCAGAACTCGGATGTTTGGATGCCGGTCACTTACTTCGAGCTCTGGCTCACGCGACTGGTTGGCTTTCTGCCCGAACTGACTGAGTGCATCGTCTGCGGTCGAAGCTTGAACGGCAGCCATGCTTATTTTCACGCACTGGCCGATGGCCTGATGTGCGCGGACGATAAACGGCTGGCGTCGTCGGAGATTTCCCGCGAATCGCGTATGCTGGCCGCGCAGATGTTTCGCGCTCCCGTGGAGAGTTTTGCGGAAATGTCGTGGCCCAAGTCGCAGGGCGCCGATTTGCGAAAGTTCTTAATTCAAATCCTGCAGCGCCATATTGAGAAGAAGCTTGTGACGGCCGGGATGCTGGAGAAGGGCGGGTTCTAGCTGTTAGCTGACGATGTACCGCTGCTTCCTTTACAATCAAGAATTGACTGCTCACTCTCGAACGATCCTGTGAATCAACCTGGCCCCAAATCGCTGACGTTCCAGGAACTCATCCTGCGGCTGCAGGCATTCTGGGCTGAGCGTGGTTGCGTGCTACAGCAGCCTTACGACGTGGAAGTGGGCGCCGGGACGATGGCGCCAGAGACTTTTCTGCGCGTACTTGGGTCACAGCCTTACAAGGTGGCATATGTGCAGCCTTCGCGGCGTCCGGCCGACGGGCGCTATGGGGAGAATCCCAACCGGCTGTTCAAGCACATGCAGTTGCAGGTGATCTTGAAGCCTCCTCCGGAAAATGTGCAGGAGTTGTATTTGGAGTCGCTCGAAGCGATCGGTATCAATCTGCGGCAACACGACATCAAGTTCGAAGAAGATAATTGGGAAGCTCCAACGCTAAGTGCGTGGGGCGTGGGTTGGCAAGTGATGCTCGATGGTCTGGAGATTACACAGTTTACCTATTTCCAGCAGTGCGGCGGCGTAGACCTGTTGCCAATTTCCGCTGAGTTGACGTATGGCCTCGAACGCATCGGAGCGTTTCTGCAGGATGTCGATTCGATTTATGACATCGTATGGGCTCGCGATCCGGAAACCGGGCACGCGACGACCTATGGCGACGTGCGCCTGGCGGATGAGTTGCAATTTTCGGTATACAACTTCGAGACGGCGGACGTGGAAAAGACGTTGAAGCACTTCGATTTGTACGAGGCCGAGTGCCACGGGCTGCTAAGGAATTATGCCGAGCTGGCCAGAGATAAAGTTGCGGGCGATGGCGTCGCCCGCAAGAAGCTGCGAGTTCCACTGCTGGCCGCCTATGACCTGTGCTTGAAGTGTTCACATCTGTTCAACATTCTAGATGCGCGGGGGGCGATTTCAGTGACCGAGCGCGTAGGCGTGATTGCGCGGGTGCGGGCGTTGGCCGTTGGCATCGCGAAAGCTTGGGTAGATCAGCAGAAAGGCGAACCCGCAGCGGGCGAGAAGCCCGATGAGCAAGAACCTGTTCGCGAGAAGAAAACGAAGAAGGAGAAATTGTCGCCGGTGATCAGTTAGATCTGTAAGTGTAGGATTTTGCATGCCAGATTTTCTACTTGAGATCGGGTGCGAAGAGATTCCGGCGCGGATGATTGATGCCGCGGCACAGGAGTTGCGCGACCGCGTCAAAGCGATGCTGGACCAGGAAAGTCTGAGTGCGGGCGAGCTCACTCATTTCGATACGCCGAGGCGGTTGACGGTGATGGCTTCCGGAATTCCTGCTGCACAACCCGACGTAACTGAACAAATTACCGGGCCCTCAGTAAGTGTCGCGTATAAAGAGGGCAAGCCCACCTCCGCAGCGCATGCTTTTGCTAAGAAGGCCGGAGTCGATGTCACGCATCTAGAGAAGATTTCGACGACCAAGGGCGAATATCTTACCGCGAAAGTCACGAAGAAAGGCCGGGCCGCGGGTGAGATTCTCGCGGAGAATCTGCCGAAAGAGCTTTCCACGATCTACTGGCCGAAGAACATGTACTGGCGAAAACCCAACCAGCGCTTCGTGCGCCCCGTGCGCTGGTTGGTCGCCATGCTCGATGACGAAACGATTCCGCTGGAGTTTGACGGGATCTGGGCAGGGAAGACTTCGCGCGGTCACAGGGTGTTGTCGAAGGATGCGGTGACGATCTCTCGGGCCGGTTCTGCCTATGTCGACGCTCTTCGCGCAGCCAAGGTTTTAGGACGCGCGGAACGTGAGCAACAGATGCGCAAGGCGCTGGACGCGGCTACGCGGACGATTCCGGGAGCGCGTTGGCGGGAAGACAAATTTCTGCTCGACACCGTAGTGAACCTTACAGAATTTCCCTCCGCCATCCTCGGCTGTTTTGATCCGCAGTTTCTTGTGCTGCCGGAAGAAGTGCTGGTAACGGTCATGCGCGATCATCAGAAATATTTTGCTGTGGAGGATGCTGGCGGCAAGCTGCTGCCGCATTTTCTGGCAGTACTGAACACCGATGGCGACCCTGAGGGGCTGATCCGGCACGGCAACGAGCGTGTATTGCGTGCCCGCTTCAACGACGCGCGTTTCTTCTGGGAAACCGATCAGAAGCGAACTCTGTTGGAGCGCGTGGAGTTGCTGCGGCACGTGACATTTCAGAAAGATCTAGGCACTTACTACGAGAAGACGCGCCGTGTGCAGCGCCTGTGCAGTTGGCTGAGCGAGATCGTCAAGCAGAGCGGGATCGCAGTGCGTCCGGGAGTGGTTCACAAAGCGGCATGCCTGGCGAAAGCCGATCTGACTACGGAACTGGTTAAGGAGTTCACCGAACTGCAGGGCGTTGTCGGCGGCCTGTATGCGCGCGCTCAGGTGCTTGATCCCACCTTGCCCGAGGCCACGCGCTTTGCCATCGCCGATGCGATTTACGATCACTACAAACCTGAGTCGACGGAAGATGACGTGCCGCGGTCGCTCGAGGGCGCGATACTTTCCGTTGGCGACAAGGCGGATACGATTGCGGGGATGTTTGCGTTGGGGCTGGTTCCAAGCGGGTCGAAGGATCCGTTCGCTCTGCGACGGCAGGCGAACGCGATCGTAAGAGTGATCGCGGAGAAGAAGCTGCCTTTCCGGCTGGGCGACTTGATGCGGGACGCGCGCGCGGGCTATCAGGGATCGGAAGCGGAGAAAAAAGTTGTCGACGACGCTAAGTTCGAAGGGACTGTGCGAACATTTTTCCGCGAGCGGCTCGAATTTTATCTGAAAGATGTTTGCGGCTATGCCTACGATGTGGTGAAGGCAGTGCTGGCGGCAGGAGCCGACGACGTTGTCGATGCCCTGGCACGAGCAGCGGCCGTAGCGGAGCTGCGTCCCTCGGCGGAGTTCGAATCGATCTCGGTTTCTTTCAAGAGGATGAAGAACATCGCACGGCAGGCGGAAGAGGCAGTGCGACAAGCGGACGCTGCGGCGCGCGTGTCACTAGACGCGCTGACACGAGCCGCGGCAGATGCTGATGCTGATGCTGATGGACGTCGACTGGTGGGCGAGTTAGCAGCGCAGCAGCGGTCGATGGAGCGCCAGTTTGTATCGATGATGGATGAGGCGGCAAAACAAATGCAGAATGACGCAGAAAGGCTCCTCGCCACACAAGCCGCCCAAATCGCCCCTGCAGTTGAGGCGATGAGAGCGGCACGAGACTACGGGGGAGCTCTTTCGGAGGTCGCGAAGCTGCGACCGACAATCGACGACTACTTCGATAAGGTGATGGTCATGGTCGACGACGAGAAGGTACGCGCGAGCCGGGTGGCATTATTGCAGTCCCTGTTGAAAGAATTTTCGACGATCGCCGATTTCTCCGAGATTGTGACTGAAGGAAAAGCGTAAGGTGAATTACGGGGCCTAAAGCCTCTCCAAAAGATCAAGTTCTTATGCAGCGCTGAAAGCGCTGCGCCACCTGACATTTCAGGCAAAGGAATCAATTATGGCGACAACGACTCTCCCCGAAGCTGATGTGCAAGTAAGCAAGAAATCCGTAACCAAGTACGTTTATTTTTTTGGCAGCGGCCAAGCCGACGGCAACGGCAAGATGAAGGACGATCTCGGAGGCAAGGGCGCAGGCTTGGCCGAGATGACTAACGCCGGTCTGCCTGTGCCGCCGGGATTCACCATCCAGACCGAGGCTTGCCGCGAATATATGCGGCATGGCTCTGCTTCGAAAGATGTCGACCGGCAGATGAATGAGGCGCTGGCGAGACTGGAAGCTTTGCAGGGGCAGAAGCTGGGAGCCGGCGAGAATCCCCTGCTGGTAAGTGTGCGCTCCGGTGCAAAGTTTTCCATGCCGGGCATGATGGATACAATTCTCAACCTCGGATTGAACGACAAGAGTGTGGAGTCTCTCGCGAAGCGCAGCAACAATCCACGTTTCGCGGCCGATTCGTATCGGCGGCTGATCCAGATGTTTGGCAACGTCGTGCTCGAGATTCCGAAATCCGCGTTTGACGAGGTGTTTGACGCAAAGAAGAAACAGAAGAAGGCAAAGCTCGACACCGAACTTGATGCCAAGGCGCTGAAAGAAGTGATTGAGGAATATAAGAGGGTGGTCCGGAAGCATGCCAAGCGTGACTTTCCTCAGGATCCGCACGAGCAGCTAGTAATGGCACGGGATGCGGTGTTCCGCTCGTGGCAAAATGAGCGCGCTAAACATTATCGCCGTATCAACAATATCGATGACATGCTCGGCACCGCGGTCAACGTGCAAGCCATGGTATATGGCAACCTGGGCGACACCAGCGGCACGGGTGTGGGTTTTACGCGAAACCCAGCTACGGGCGCGAAAGAATTTTATGGAGAATTCTTGATGAACGCGCAAGGCGAAGATGTCGTTTCTGGAGTGCGAACTCCGGTGCCGATTCTCGAATTGCAAAAAATTTTGCCGGACGTCTACAACCAGCTCCGCGAAATTACGACGCGCCTGGAGAAGCACTACCGTGACATGCAGGACTTTGAGTTCACCATTCAGGATGGCAAGCTATACATGCTGCAAACTCGCAACGGCAAGCGCACCGGTCGAGCCGCCGTGCGCGTGGCGATCCAAATGGTAGACGAGGGGTTGATCAGTAAAGAGGAAGCGATTTTTCGCGTGGAACCGAATCAACTCTACGATTTCCTGGTACCCGGCCTGGACGAGAAGAGTACGAAAGTAGAGGTTCTGGCAACGGGATTGCCTGCATCGCCGGGTGCTGCGGTCGGGCAGATTGTTTTCACTGCCGAGGAAGCGGTGAAGAAGGCGGGGCATGGCGCGAGCAGAAATCCGGTGATTCTTGTGCGCGCGGAGACTACTCCGGAAGATATTCAGGGAATGGAAGTGGCTGTCGGAATTTTGACCTCGCGCGGCGGTATGACCAGTCACGCCGCCGTCGTCACCCGCGGAATGGGGAAGTGCTGCGTGGCGGGCGCGGGCGATATCCAAGTGGACGAACGATCCGGCCAAATGCGCGTCAAGGGGCAAGTGTTCAAGGAGGGAGACTGGATTTCGCTCGACGGAACCAGCGGGCGCGTGATCAAAGGAAAGCTGAAGACCCTGGAGCCTTCGTCCGAAGATGTAGACCTGCAGAAGCTGATGGGGTGGGCCGAGCCTTTCCGCAAAATTGGCGTGCGCGCGAATGCGGACATTCCGCGCGATGCAATTCAGGCGCGCGCTTTTGGCGCCGAAGGCATCGGCCTGTGTCGAACCGAGCACATGTTCTTCGCGGAGAAACGAATTTCGCACATGCGAGCGATGATTCTTGCCGACAACGAAAAGGATCGCCGCGCGGCGTTAAAGAAGTTGCTGCCCATGCAGCGCGAGGACTTCGTTGGTCTCTTGCGTGCGATGAACGGCCTTCCGGTTACCATCCGGCTGCTGGATCCCCCGCTGCACGAGTTTCTTCCGAAGCGCGAAGAATTAATGGTGGAGATTGCGGTGCTGCGAGCCACCAAGCCACGCTCGCCAAAACTGAGAGAACTGCAAACGCTGCTGGCGCGAGTGGAAGAGTTGCACGAATTCAATCCGATGCTGGGGCACCGCGGATGCCGCTTGGGAATCACCTATCCTGAAATTACGGAGATGCAAGCGCGTGCCATTTTTGAAGCGGCCGTCGCGGTCGAGAAGGAAGGAATCAAGACTCATGCGGAGGTAATGATCCCGCTGATCGCGACCGTCAAAGAAATGGAGAACCAGGGGGCGATCGTCCGGCGCGTCGCTGATGAAGTGTTCAAAGAAAAGGGAAGGCACGTCCACTATCTGGTCGGTACGATGATCGAATTGCCGCGCGCTTGCCTCGTAGCGGACGAGATCGCAAAAGAAGCCGAGTTCTTCTCGTTCGGCACCAACGATCTGACGCAAACTACGTTCGGCTTCTCGCGTGACGACGTGAACAAGGTTCTGCCGACTTATCTTGCGGAGGGGATTCTAAAGCAGGATCCGTTTGCCGCCATTGACCGCGATGGCGTCGGCGAACTCGTGCGGATCGGAATCGAGCGCGGCCGGAAGACTCGTCCCAAGCTGGAGGTGGGAATCTGCGGCGAGCATGGCGGCGATCCTTCATCAGTGGAGTTTTGTCATCAGGTGGGAATGGATTACGTGTCTTGCTCCCCGTTCCGCGTTCTGACGGCGCGGCTGGCCGGAGCGCAGGCTGGGGCCTCCGATAAGCTGAAAGTCGAGAGCGGAAGAACGAAGTAAGACTTCACAGAGCAAAAGATCATCCCGCCGGAAAACTGGGGGGGGGTGAGCATGGACCATTGGCTTCAGGTCGCAGAGCTGCCGGAACTTGCCGCCGGCTTCAGATTTACTCCGATCAAAGGCTGCATGCGAGGTGTTGGAAAATGTCGGGATGTGTGATCCTGTGATGGCCGCGCCACGTGTGACGGCCGGCCATCGCTCACCAGACGCTCGTACACTTCGGGCCACTCTGGGATCGAATCATCCATCGCAATCCAGTGCGCATACGCAGCTTCGTCACACCACGCCACCAATTTTGGCATCACCCGGGCGTGCGGACCGGAGCCACGAAAGGCCTTCATCGTTTTTTCGTCCTCCCAGGCGGTCAAGGTCCAGTAGGTGCGGAGATTGTCTACAAGCAGGCGGCCGCCAATAAAGCCGTGGGCACCTACCACTTGACGCTGCGCAAGCAGAGTCATCCACAGAAAAGCGGGAAGATTTCGAAGTGATCGAACTCGAAGACGTGTAACGGACGCGAGCATCTAAAATGTAAAGCGCGCTGCAGAGGCATCGTCTGCCAGCGCTGTGAGATATATGATTATTGCACTTTTTGCAAGCGGGCGATAAGCTTCTGCGCCAGGCTTTCTTCTGATTCCGACCAGAGCAACCTCGCACTGGTACGGCTGTTTTTCTCCACGTTCATTGAGAACTCGACTAGCTTCGCGATGTTGTCGCGAATCTTGGCGCTCGTTTGATCGGTCAGTGAAGTTTCGGGCTGCAAAAAATACGAATCCAAGCCGAAGTCCACCTGAATATGTCCCGTCTGTTGGTAACTTCCTTCGTCGAACTCTTCTCCCTGCACGATGAATTTCACCGTCGCTGGCTCCAGAACCCAGTTTGCGGTTGACTGATCCGGAGTCCAAAGATCCCAGTGAGCCTCGAAGATATATGCATAGTCATCGTGGACCAGTTCCGCGGCGATCAGCGTCGCCTGCCCGGGATCGATACCGGAAGGAAAGCGGCGCTCCAAAATGGTGGCTTCGTTCCAGGAAACCGGATGCAAAGCAAAGTAAGTGATGCCGGGAAGTCGCGAAGAGAAAGGAAACTGTTGCAACACGGCAAAGGTATGCGGCAGCATCTCCGGGCCGGAGAAGTCGGAAAACCAAAGACTAAGATAAAGCGGGTCGGACACAATCCCCTTCGGCGCTGTTAATCTCAACGAGCCGGCATTGTGATTCTAAATTGTCTGAAGATCGTTGGTCACAGCAAATCAGCCCCTCAAATGAAAAATCTCGGCTCGCGTTGGACGAAACAACTTTCGGAAGTGAGTCAGTATGATCATACTGGTCACTACCCACAGCGTTTTGACAGGGCTGCGGAGGGTTGTTACGATCAAGTGTTGCAGCCGGAACCCACCTCACAGCCGTCCCCGTCGTCTAGCCTGGCCTAGGACATCGCCCTTTCACGGCGGTAACACGGGTTCAAATCCCGTCGGGGACGCCAACAAAATCAAGTACTTGCAGGAACCCCAGTTCCCGACGCGGTACGCATTACGGTACGGTCTTGTTTGCGAGTGACCAAGCGAAGCACCTTTCTGTGCGCCATCTGCTTCTCGTCCGACATCGCTTCATCGTAGATGTCCATCGTCACTTTGATGGAGTTGTGGCGCAGCAGCCCTTGGACGACCTTCGGATCGCCGTTATTCTGCCGCAGCAGTGTGGTATAGGAATGGCGTAGCGTGTGCCATCCCTTGATTTCGATTCCTGCCTCGCTT
>Ga0073928_10000313_pt1 | contig 115792 bp, 114 predicted proteins | sample PaiPotPPA55metaG_FD_76969 | JGI IMG/M metagenome (GOLD analysis project Ga0073928, IMG submission 76969) | Iron sulfur acid spring bacterial and archeal communities from Banff, Canada, to study Microbial Dark Matter (Phase II) - Paint Pots PPA... ... | reverse complement strand
CTGCGCTTTGCCGAACTCGATCTGGGCACCGCCCTCGGATTGCCCGAAGTCGACCGGCGCCAAGCGGTGGCAACAATCGCCGAACGCGCCGCGGGCAATTTTCAGTACGCCGATACAGTGCGCAACGAGTTGCGCAGCGGCGAGTTTCACCTCAGCGAGATCGATCATCTGCCGGCGGAGCTGGGAAACCTCTACTACCGCTTCGCCGACAGGCGGTTTCCCAAGCGACCATTTCGCCTGGCCCGAACTGGTCGTCGACCGATGGGCGCCGGGCACTGCGCCCCGGCTCATCCCATCCCTTCTGGGGCGGGCTCTGGCGGCCCAGGATGCCGATCAGATCGACGGATTGTTCAAAGCGATCGACATCATCGCCTTTACCCATCGGCGCTCCGCGCTCGCGCTAAGCGTCCTCGACCGCAGCCTTGCGATTGGCGGAAACGCACTCGAAGAACGCGTCCTCTCGAGCCTTGCAACAGTGCGCCTGCACGATCAGGCCCTGGTCGATGCCTTTATCGACGAGCATCGCGAGCTGTCGCTGCTGCGGCCGCGGCTCGAGACCGCCGCGCCGACAATTCTCGAAGAGGACATGCCTACTCTCATCGACGGGTTGATCGTGCAGCTGCTGCTCAATTCCGACTATTTCCGAGGCAAGGTTTGCGACGCTTTCCGGCGAGCCTCGGAAGCGGACAGCGCGATGGGCCTCCTCGTGCAACTGATCGAATGGCTGCGCGACGAGCTGCGGCAGCTGGGCACGTGATCTGCCGCTGCTGACCAATCATTCACCCCCGCTCTGAAAGGCCCCCGATCATGAAGGCTCGCATTCTTGTTCCGGTTTTAGCGGTGTGCGTCCTCGTGGTGCCGGTGCTGGCCGACCCCCCAATGACACCATACGCGGGACAGCAGACCCGGACGATCAAGGCCCGCTCGGACGCGGAGATCGCAGCGCTCCTGAAGGGCGACAGCATGGTGTTCGCGAAGGCGGCGGAGCTGACGGCTAGTCTAACCCGGGGCCGAAGCATGTTCTGGATCTCGCCGAACAACGCAAGCTGACCGCGGCCCAACGCGAACAGGTCCAGGCGATTTTCGATCGGATGAGCGCGGCGGCAAAACCGCTCGGGGCGGAGCTCGTCGAACGCGAACGGCAGCTTGACCAGCTATTCCAGAACGGCGAGATCACGCCGGTCTGTCTCGCCGCCGAGACCCTCGCTATCGGTGAATTGCAAGGGCGACTGCGCTCAATCCATCTGGCCGCGCATCTCGAAACCCGCGCGCTGCTCAACCCCGACCAGATAACGCTTTATCGGCATCTCCGGGGCTATGGTAACGCCGCGGCACCGATGCATCGTCATCACGGGTGATGACCGAAAGGCCGGTTTGGGTCCGACCTCAGCGGTTCGATAGTGGCGCCGCGGATGGCCGGAATCGGCCCGCAAAAGCGGCGTTCAAGGCGGCCACCCGATTGCACGGCACGTCGTCTTGAACTCGTTTCAGCCTCCTCCGCCCCGATTGGGGCGCCGTATGCGCTCAGAATTGCTGGCCGGTCTCGCGCATGCGCTGGCGGATCGCGCCGATTTCCCAGCCGGTGAGATCGGCGAGGGTGCGCGCCTGCGCCTCGAACGTGCGCGGCAATTCCTTGCGGTAGCTGGCGCCGGCTTCGCAGGTCGCCGGCCAGGTATAGGGATGGCGCAACACATAGCGGCCCTGGAAATTCTGCCGATCGGCGGTTTCCTGCAGCATCAGATCCTCGGGGAAATGGTCGCGGTCGTAACGCAAATGCAGCCGCGTCACGAAGACCGGCGGTGCGCCGCCCGGACCCGGTCCGCGGGTCATGCTGGCCGGGTCGGAGCTACCGGCAAGCCAGGAGACGCCGAGGCTCTTCAGCTCGTCTGCACTGAGCGGATCGGCGGCGCACGGGTCGCACCAGCTCATGTCCCAGGCATATTCCAGGAACACCGCGCGGCCGCCCTCAGCCGCCACCTGCCGGTCGAACATCGCGTGGTAGAAATCGCCGAACGAGGCTTTGACATAGAGCGGCACCTCGCTGCCGGTGGGTAGCCGAACGGTGCGGTAATTAGTGGTTTCGATGCGGCCGCGCGGGCTGAGGCCGAGGATGATCAGGTCCTGAGGACCTTCGGCGTTCACCGTACCGAGCCGGATCGGCAGCATGAATTTGGGCGAATCATACTCGACCTGGATCGGCCGCAGAAAGCTGAAGCCCATGCTGTTTTGTCGCTCGAGATTCACCTTGGCGAGGAAGAAATGCAGGTTCTGTCGGAGATAGGAGCCGACGACCGCCGCAGCCGCAGGCGGCACCTTGTAGCCGTTCTGATTGAGCCAGGTCAGCAGCCCCGAGCTGTCGCGGGCCGATAGGATCACAATGTCGTACTCGCCGACGCTGTAGGTCGCCTCGATCTTGACCCCGAGCGCGTCCGTTTTGCGCTGCGCCATTTCACTGCTGCGCGCCAACCCGCTCATTGCCGGCGCTGCCATGGCCACTGGAGAAGGACTGCAGGGATTCTCGTCGTAGTACTCGATGAGGCGCGGCGCGGTATAGGCGTCGAGATGGTCCATCCTCGCCGGCTCGACGATACGGATCTGATCACGCTGGATCACTGTCGGCACCGGAATGACAATCGCGAATTCCTTGGGGTCGCCTTTGACGTCGCTCGCCATTGTCAGGACGGTCCTGTCGCCGTTATGGGTGAGCACGACCTTCGAGGCTTTGTTGAACAGCTCGGCATCGGCGCGCGCGACATAGAACCCGCAGAACGCGCGGGCGACATCGCTGGCGGCGAGCAGCAGGGCAAAGGCCAAGGCAAGCTGGCGCATTCGAACCTCCCTCTACATCTCGATCAGAAATCGTGTAGTGGTTGCCGCCGCCACCCGAAGCGAGGTGCCGAAAGAACCCGATCGATTAAGGGCGTCAGCGGGGATATCGCCGCCAGCGCATAGAACAGCGCCGGGCGCAGCTGCCAGCGGAATTGCAGCCAGTAGGCGAAGAGCGCGACAGAGGCGGCGAACAGGATGCGGCCAAGCCGATGGTCCGGCGTCGAACGCGGGTCGGTGATCATGAAGAAGCTGAACAGCAGCAGCGCCCCCGATTGCAGCTGGTTGAGCGGGATCGCTAGCGGGTCGCCCAGCGAACAGGCGCGCCAGCACAGCAACCCGGCGTAGCAGCCGAAGAAGGCGAGGGCCGTGTCGGCCCGCTCGGCGCGTTGCAACACCAGCCCCCCGGCGCAGACCAGCAGCAGCACCAGCCAGGTCGAATGGCCCCATTGTCCGGGGGACACCCAGACATCCGGCGACAGCAGCAGCAAGGCGACGATCGCGAATGTCGCCGGATTGAAGCAATGCTTGCCGTCCACGCAGATCAGAAACTTCGAGCCGATCCCCAGCGCCGGCGCCAGCACCAGCACCCATAGGAAGGGCGCCTGGGTGCGCAGCAAGACGCTCAGCGAAAGCCCGGTGATGAGTGGGCTGCGCCAATCGAAATGGGCGGCGCCCGGCAGGCGGGAGAAGGCGTATTGCGTCGCGAGCGCCGCGGCGATCGTGACAGCCGCCTGGAGCGGGGTGGCGCCGAGATCGAACCAGGTGACATGGAGCACCAGGAGGCTCGCCAATATCGCGATCTGGAAGTGCCGCGGATCGGTGGTAAGGCTTTCCGCAATAGTCGGTCCTGAAAGCGTGATCGCGGTGTAATTGACGGGCATTGCCGGCTCCCCCGCAGAGGTTGTGCGGATTCGGCCGCCAAAAAGCGGCGTTCGCAAGGCGTAGCTGCGGAATTTCATGGCAAGACCGCGGCGTTTTCGCGTCCGCCGGTTCGCCGCCAAGGTGGATTTGGCGAGTGGACACTTCCATCTTATGTAAAGCGGCGAAAGGGTGTTCCGACGCTGCATCGGCGGCCGCGGACGCCGGGTGCTGTTGATTAGATTCCGAGCCTCCCCAGCGGACCAGCCGGCTGTCAACGTCTCTTCCGTGCGATGAGTGGAGCCGGAGGCGGCACACCCCAATCACCCGTGGAGTCTCCGGTTTTTTCAGTCTCCGCCTTCCCGGCGCGGACCTTCCGTTGAGCGGCCGCCCGCCCGAGCCCGAACGCGTCGGATCAGAACCTTCAGCCGATGAAAAATGGGTAGTTTCCGAACCTCCCGCCGATCGCAGACGCGCATTACACTGGCCCCTGGAACGCGGCGACAGCGGCCATCGAAAATCGGACCGGCAGGAGTTGGTACCTAAAAAGCGCGTAATGCCTAACGCTTGGCTCGGCTGTTGGCGATAATGTCGGCATGGGTCGGCAGGTTAGCCTGCTGGCCGAACAGCTGCTTCGCGGTCGGCTTCGATCAGTTGGCCGATTGCGTCGTTTCGTTTGACTGGGTCCTGCCCCGGCGACCGGCGACGCACGATATCCGCCAATTGGTCTCCCCGCGCCCGGCGGGAACAGCCGAGCGGATAGCCTTGATCTATGGTATTATTGTCAATTCCTGCCCTGCCGATGAGCGACGAATGGGCACGCGGAAAGCCAAAATCCATGACGGTTGAGCCCCATGCGCGGGACGTCGGAACGACCGTGCCTCGGCCGCGCCGAGGCGCTTTGCGACACCAGTCCCGACCAGACGACTTCCTGGTGGTTGGTCTTGGCGCCTCGGCGGGGGGGCTGGAGGCCCTCTACAAGCTGTTCGACGCGCTTCCCCCCGACCCCGGCATGGCCTTCATCCTGATTCAGCACCTCGATCCGACGCACAACAGCATGATGGTCGGTCTTCTGGCCGGCCATACGGCGATGCAGGTAGTGGAAGCCGCGGACGCGATGCCGGTCGAGCGCAATCGCGTCTATATGATCCCGCCGGGGGTCGATCTGTCGATCCGCGACGGCGCGCTTCGACTGACGCACCCGCGCGAACGGCATGGCGCTCGCATGCCGTTCGATTTCTTCCTGAGCTCGCTCGCCGAAGATTGCGGCGCGCGAGCCGTCTGCGCGGTGCTCTCGGGCACCGGCGCCGACGGCAGCGCGGGGCTGATGGCGATACGCGACAAGGGTGGACTCGTCATCGTGCAGGATCCGCAGGATGCCGCCCACGGCGGCATGCCGCGCAGCGCCATCATGACCGGCGCCGCCAATCTCGTGCTTCCGGTCGCCGAGATCCCGGCGGCCCTCGCGAAATACAGCCGCAAATCCGGCGACTTGGCGCGCCGCGCGCCTCACCGCGCGAAACCGGCACCTGACGACGGCAACATTGCTCCCATGGCTGCGATCATCGACCTGCTGCGTACGCATACCGCACACGATTTCGCCCTCTACAAGGAGGCCACGCTGCTGCGCCAGATCCAGCGGCGGATGGCGATGGCGTCGATCAAGGACATCGGTCTCTATTTGAGCGCGATCCGCAGCAATCCTGATGAAATGGACCGGCTCGCCAAGGAAATGCTGATCAACGTCACCCAATTCTTCCGCGACGAACGTACGTTCGAGGTCCTGGTGAAGACGATCGTCCCCGAACTGGTAGGTCGGCAGCCACCGGCCATGCCGATCCGCATCTGGGATGCCGGGTGCAGCACCGGCGAGGAGACGTATTCGATCGCCATGCTCTTCCTCGAGGAGATCGCAGTGGCGAAGCGAAATGTGAAGCTGCAGGTTTTCGCCTCGGACGTCGACGACGATGCGCTGGCGATCGCCCGCAACGGATTATACCCGGACTCGATCGAAAAGGACGTCTCGCGGGCGCGCCTTGAGCGATTCTTCGTAAAGGAGGATCACAGCTACCGCGTGACGCGCGAGCTGCGCGAGACGGTGGTATTCACGACGCAGGATCTATTGGCTCATGCCCCGTTCTCGCGCCTCGATTTCGTTTCTTGCCGCAATGTGCTGATCTACCTGCGTCCCGAGGTGCAGGAGAAGGTTCTTTCGCTGTTCCATTTCGCGCTGCGCGAGGGGGGAATCCTCGTTCTCGGCGCCTCCGAAACGCTCGGCGGCTTCGGCGACCGATTCGAGCCGATCTCCAAGAGGCACCGGATCTTCCGGCATCTCGGCCGCAGCCGCCCGGGCGAGGTCGTGTTCCCGATCGCGCCCGGCGAAGGCGGACGGACAACGCCCCCGCTCTCGCGCGGGCCTGCGCCCGCCGCGCTGCGCACCAAGATTGGCGACCTCGCCCGGCAGGCGCTGCTCGACACTTACGCGCCGGCCTCGGTCTTGATCAACACAAGGCACGAGGGTCTCTACTATTTTGGGCCGATCGACCGCTACCTGAAGGTGGCCGTGGGCGAGGCCAGCCGCGATCTTTTCGCGATGGCGCGCGACGGGCTGCGCACAAAGCTCCGGGCGGCGATCCGCCAGGCCGGCCGGGAGCAGGCGTGCATCGCGCTCGGGGGCGCGATGGTGGAGCGTGGCGGCGACCCGGTCGCCGTGAGCATCTCGGTCCAGCCGGTTCCGGCCGAGGGCGAGGGGTTTCTGCTGGTCAGCTTCTCTGACGAACCCGAGCACGGGAAGGGTGGAAAGGAAGGCACCGAAGCCGTCGACCCTCCGCATGTCGCCCAGCTCGAGCATGAGCTCGACGCCACCCGCAAGGAACTGGAGAGCGCCATCCACGATCTTGAGACAACCAACGACGAGCTGACCGCGACCAACGAAGAGGCCATGTCGGTCAACGAGGAGCTGCAATCGACCAACGAGGAGTTGGAGACTTCCAAGGAGGAACTGCAATCGCTCAACGAGGAGCTCACCGCGCTCAACAGTCAACTGAATGAAACCGTCGAGCAGCAACGCGCCACCGCCAACGATCTGCGAAACACGATGAACAGCTCGGAGATCGCGATGCTGTTCCTCGACGCAGATCTCGAGATCCGTCTCTTTACGCCAGCCGCGAGGACGATGTTCAGCGTCATCGCCACCGACATCGGCAGGCCGCTGGCCGATCTGGCCCGCCGCATCAGCGACCCGCGGCTGCTCGCCGACGCCGGCGCCGTCCTCGCCGGCCACGTGGCGCCGAACCGCGAGGTCGAGGCTGATAACGGAGCGTGGTACACCCGCCGGATCCTGCCCTACCGCACTCACGACGAACAGGTCGGGGGCGTGGTCGTCACCTTCGCCGACATAACCGAACGCAAAACGGCCGAGCGGGCAATCGAGGCTGCGCGGTCCTATTCCGACAACATCATCAATACCATCGGCCAGCCGCTCGTCGTGCTCGACGACGAATTTGGCGTCATCTCCGCCAACCGCTCCTTCTACAATGCCTTTGGGGTCAAGCCCGAGGAGACCGTAGGCCGACAGCTCTACGCGATCGACGAGGGCCGCTTCGACAACGCGGCCGTCCGCAACGTCGTCGACCGCCTGCGGCGCGGCGAGCGGGTCATTGAGGATCATCAAATCGACCTCGAGCTGCCGCCGCGAGGAGTGCGGTCGCTCCTCGTAAATGCGCTGGAGATTCGCGAGGAACCATTAGCTACGCGGAAGATCCTGGTGACGATCGACGACATTACCGAGCGCAAGCGGGCGAACGAGGCATTGGAGGCTGCGAGGCGGATGGCGGAGCAGGCCAATCTCGGAAAGTCGCGCTTCCTCGCAGCCGCCAGCCACGATTTACGTCAGCCGCTACAGACCCTCAGCCTGGTCCGTGGGATACTCGCGAAGAGGATCAAAGACGAGAGCGGCTCCCGGCTGGTCGCCAAGCTCGATGAGACGCTCAGCGCGATGTCGGGCATGCTGAATACGCTGCTTGACATCAACCAGCTCGAGGCCGGCATTGTCCGTCCGGAAATCATCCAGTTCCCGATCGACACCCTGCTTGACCGCCTCAAAACCGAGTTCGCCTATCACGTGGCGGCGAAGCAGCTCGGCTGGCGGGTGGTCGCGAGCAGCCTCAACGTGCGCAGCGATCCGCGCCTGCTCGAGCAGACGCTCCGCAACCTGCTGGCGAACGCCGTGAAATATACCGAGCGCGGCAAGGTCCTGCTCGGCTGTCGCCGGCGCGGCAACAAGCTGCGCATCGAGGTGTGGGATACCGGGATAGGCATTCCCGCGGGACAACTGGAGGCGATCTTCGAGGAATTCCATCAGCTCGACAACGACGCCCGCGAGCGCAATCGCGGTCTCGGCCTGGGTCTCTCCATCGTGGAGCGCATCAGCGATCTGTTGGGCAACGCTGTCGACGTCCGCTCGTGGCCGAACCGCGGGTCGGTGTTCGCCGTGGAGGTGCCGCTCGGAGTGAACAAGCAGCTTGCGTCGAGCGCAGCCCAACGGATGGCGGCAGTCGCGGGCCCTACCGGCGCGATCCTGATCGTCGAGGACGATCCCGCGGTGCGTGAGATGCTGGAGATTCTGCTCGACGGCGAGGGGTACCGAACGACCGCCGTCGCAGGCTCAAATGAGGCGCTCGCTCTGGCGACGCGGGGGGCGTTGCCGCCGGACATGGTCATTATAGCCGACTACAACCTGCCGGGTGATCTGACCGGCGCCGAAGTCGTTGCGCGGTTGCGCCAGTCGCAGCGTCGCGACATACCGGCCATCATCCTGACCGGAGACATTTCAACCAATACCTTGCGCAAGATCGCCGACGTCGGTTGTGTGCATCTCAGCAAGCCTACCGAGCCGGAGGCCTTGACGCGGCAGATCCTGGCCCTCCGTGTCGCGAACCAGCAGCCGAGAGCCGAAAACGTGCGGCGGGCGGTCGCCTCGGCTGGCGGCCCGCTCCCCACCGTTTTCGTGGTTGACGACGACGGCACCTTGCGCGACGCCTTGCAGGAATTGCTTCAGGAACACGGCCATGCCGCTGAGGCCTATGCCAGCGGCGAGGCGTTCCTCGCGGCGGACCGGCCGGACCGCGAGGGGTGCCTTGTGGTCGATGCCGTGATGCCGGGCATGAGTGGAATTGCGCTGCTGGAACAGCTCAAGGCCAAGAACCAGGGTTTGCCCGCGATCATGATCACCGGCCATGGCGACATCGCGATGGCGGTCCAGGCGATGAAAGCCGGCGCCGCCGACTTCCTGGAGAAGCCCGTTCGCCCCGACGACCTGTTGGCGAGCATCGAACGCGCTTTGGAGCGCACCCAGGATTCGCTGAAGCTCTCCGCCTGGCACAAAGCCGCGGCCGAGCGTATCGGCCGCCTGACGCCACGCGAACGCGACGTGATGGACCTCGTCGTTCAGGGACGCCCGAACAAGATTATCGCGCACGACCTCGGGATCAGCCAGCGCACGGTCGAAAACCACCGCGCCGCCGTGATGAAGAGAACCGGCGTGACCTCGGTTCCCGACCTGATCCGCCTGGTCATGGCGGCGGCCGACAGCCTGCCTCGGGAACCTGACTGAGCCGATCGCTCAACTGATGCCCCGGCGCGGCGCGGCGACCGGCACGACCTGAAAACGTTGAGGGGGATAGGGTGAATGCTACACATTCTGTTGGTGGTCGTCCTCGTGCTTGTCGTGCTGTCGTTCTTTGGCGGCTACTCAGGTTATATGCCGTCCCATTACGGGTATGGCGGCGGCGGTCTTGGCCTCATCATACTGATCGTTTTGCTCGTGTTGCTGTTTCGGTGAGTCTCGTTCGGCACCCTCGGCGAGATCGCCGCTCGCGGCATCAACGGCCTGTTCCACGGCCTGCCGTAGCGAGGTGACGACGCAATCGGCACCCGTAGCGGCAAGCGCATCCCGGTCCGCGGCCTCCTGCGCCGTCAATGCCCAGAACCCATCAACGATCGTCGCCTGTGGCAGCCGGCGCCGCAGCCGCCGGACAAGGTAGCGAGTATTGGTGAGGTTGCCGGGCTCCAGGTAGGAAAGAAACGCCATCTGCACGCCGGCCACATCGAGCCGCATCACGTTCGCTACCGAAACCGCCTCGGACGGCACCACGCGGGCACCGATCCCGTGTTTCTCCAACAGCTGCGCCAGCATTGCCGCCGCGGCTTCGTCGAGCGATCCGCGGCCGGCGACGCACAGCACCGGCGTCTCCCGCCAACCGGGCGCGAGTTCCTCGGGGGACAGAGCCGGCGGCAACGCGGCCACCTCGCTCGCGCCTTCCTGGGGATCGGGCACCGCAGCGTCGTCATGGTCGGAAAGGTCGTCGATGACCCATTCGACGGCTTCCTTGATTCGTGCCCGGTGGGCGTGATCGAGCGCGCCCCGATTGACATCGAGCTGAGCCAGCGCGAGCCCCTTGATCGCAACTTCGTCATAATAGGCCGACAGGGATTGGTTCTTCAGAAACGCTTCGGCTTGATGCGCGGCCTCGTCGGGGTCGTTCACGAGCAGACGATGATAAAAGCTCTCCTCCAGCGCCAGTGGCGGCCGGTCGCCGAGCAACACCTCGAGGAACTGGAAATGCTCGACATGCCGCCCCAGCACGACCAGGCACATGGTCAGAGGCGTCGACAGGAGCAACCCGATCGGCCCCCAAAGCAATGTCCAGAAAGCGGCGGCGACCACGATCGCGACGCCAGAAAGTCCGGTGCTCTGGCCGTAGAGCCAGGGCTCGATAAGCTGACCGGTGATCCCCTCGGCAGCCACGAACAGACCGCAGACCCAGAACAGCATCGACCAGCCGGGATCGACGGCCACGGCGAGGGCTGCCGGAAACGCGGCGGCAATCACCGGGCCGATATAGGGGACAAAGCGCAAGAGCATCGTGAGGATGCCCCAGAGTGCCGGATTTGGCACCCCGATGACCCACAGCCCAGTGCTGACCAATACGCCCAGGCTCGCGTTGACCCCGGTCTGAATGAGGAAGTAGCGGCTGAGGCGATGGGCGGCGTCGTCCAACGCCTGCGTCGTGCGCCGAAGATCGCGTGCACCGGCGAGCCGAATAAAGCGGTCGCGCAGATCCTGTCGTTGCAATAGGAAGAAGATCACAAAGACGACGACGATGCCGGCCGTCGCCAGGGGTTGGAGCAATGGCCCGACGACCTGCAGGACGAGCTGGAGCGGAGTCGGGTCGGCCTGGCGGATCTCGACGGGAATCGGCTTCTGCTGCTGGGCACCCGGCGCGAGGGCCCCAGGCTGGTTCACCGCTGGGCGTCCTATCTTCTCGCGGGGCTTGGTGATCTCGTTGCCCAGATCGTTCAGCATCGTTGCGGTACGACTGACAACGCCGCTGCTTGCCGTCGTGTCCCGCAGCGAATGGATCTTCTCGGTAATGTTGGTCTGGTATCCGGGCAGATTCTCAGCCAGTTGCGCAAGCTGACTGCCAATCAGCGCAATGATGCCGAGTATCACGGCGAAGACGAGGATGACCACGCTAATGACGGCAAGCACGCGATTGACGCGCCAATGCCGCAGCAATACCACCGGCGGTCCGAGCGCAAAGCTCAGGAGGATGGCAAGCGCCATCGGGACAAAGACGTCCCGCCCGAAGTATAGCGCGGCAATGGTGATGACGCCGACGGCCAGGGTCCCCAGACCGGTAGAAGGAGCGCCAGCGGTATGGCCCTCTACCCGCTGATAGTCGGGTGGGGCGGTGTTAGGCATGGCAGAAATCTCGCGGCTAGGATCACTCGTATAGGTGGCGAGAACGCTGATCGGTACCGCCAGGCCGTCAGCGTCGGGCAGCTCAGCGTTGACCTAACGGTATTCGCGGTCGCCCGGCGGCGAGCTCGGCTACCCGCCGAAGCTGGCGCGGCAATTGGCACGCATCTGCGGATCATCGATCGGGCCGCATTCTTTCTGCATACGATTGGCCCGGAAGCCCGGATTTGTTTGCACCAGTCCCTCGTAACGTTGGCTGTCGCGGACGTTGCGCTCGGCCGACCAAGACCCCGACCTATCGCCCGCATTGAGCTGCGGCCCGTTCGTTACCAACTCGTCCGCCGCCGCGCCCGCGTTTGGCATTGCCCCGATTGCCGCCAGGATTCCGGCCGAGAAGACCAAGATCGTCATAAGTTTGTATCGCGTTGTCATTTGGGTGCCTTTCTCAAATCCAAGGAAGACCGTGGAATTTATTCGAAGAATTTACCTTGTGATGCATCGATAACACGCTGGTAGACGCCTAGGTAGGATCGGATAATACTCAGGTAAGCTACCCAGATTGAGAAAAGACGCAGGTCATTCAATACGACTACCTCGTTCTTTTAGGTTAATTAGCCGACCGCGTTGCCGACAGTTTCCTTGATCAAGCTCCCGGCAGTGCCCTCGATCCGATCCTCATCCACGACTACCTCTGCTGCTAACTCACGGCGAACGTATAGAGAAAGGGGACGGTTCCGGTAGCCTCGGAAACCACCCAAATCCTCGCCCCACGCTCGAGTTAGCCGAACCTGCCTGGTGTACTTCAGGGGATTGGTATCGGGATGGCCCGCGGCTGTTGCGGCGCGAGGCATGCCGCAGCATCCCGCTGCCTCATCAGTGTGGCAGACCGGATATAAGGTGAGGCCATAATCCTGTCACGCCCACAAAGATGAGATAGATAGCGATAACAAAATTCAGTATTCTCGGGACGAGGAGGATCAGTATTCCTGCAAGTAGAGCGACTATCGGTTGCAACATCAATGCATTCAAGGTAAAAGTCACAGGATTATCTCCATTCTACCTAGGAAATCACACGATCCAGCGCTAGATGCCACCGAAATGGCCGCGCACCAGCCACACAATCAGTAGCACGACCAGGATAAGCCCGAGTCCCCGCCGATGCCCCCGAACAGGAGGATCACCAAAACAACTAACAGACACCACGGTTTCTCCTTCATCAGCATCGGCCGCCGCGACGGAGCGGCGGCAAGCTGCAGAAATTCCGCGAAAGTCGGCGCGCCGAACGACCGGCAGCGTTGCCGGCCGTCGCCGCTTCGGGTCTGCGCGAAGAGTTAGCGAATGTTGAGGTTCACGAACGGCAAGCTTACGCCGACGCCCGGGCCGTAAACGACTGGCGGGGCATAGTATGGCGAGCTATAGTAGCCATTGCCATAGGGCGAACCATAGACCACTGGCGGGGCGCGATAATACCCGCCGTTCCAATTGTGGTCACCGCGGTGATGCCCGTCCTCCGCGCTGGCCGGTGCGGCAAACGTCCCGAGAGCGATGATCGCGGAGATTGCGATCCCGGCCGCGAGCCTCGCCGACATCTTTGTCAAAGGGCGGCGTTTCGATGTGGTGTCGATAATCCAGGTCATGGCGACCTCCTCTGATGAGCGTGGTATTGCGGTCGCGGTACGCGACCGATAGCCGTGCTTAGCCATGCGAGGCGGCGGTACCGCCGCGCGTCGTATTGAACACGCCGTCAGCCACCTTCTTCTGGGCATCGGGCATCGCGGCGTACAGCTTCTCGAAGGACGAAATCAGGTTCTTCAGCCCGTCGACATGCGCCTGGGCGAATTTCTGATATGTCTTCAGATCCTCGACCGCGGTCATGCTTTGCGGCGCCGTCGTGCGATTAGCCGCCGCCAGCTTGTCCATGTTGGCAGCATTTTCGCGCATCGCCTGCGCGACGGCGTTCCACTGCGTCCCCTGCTCGGGAGTGATCTTTAGGGCGGCGTGCAGGTTGGTGACGCGCTGCTCGACGGTCTCGCCCTTCGTTTCGGTGGCAGCCGCAGCGGCCTGGCTCTGTACCGCTGCGGCCTGCTCGGCGCGAGCGGCGGAGAGCGGGGTGGCGAGCATTGTGGCGCCCATCAGCGCGGCGATCGCAGCCGAGCGCATGATTGGCGCGGACATGGCGATCGGGCGGGTGAAAGATGACATGGCGGTACCCTTTCTGGGGTTGTAACGTGTAGCTGGCATCGCCGCTGAGCCGACTTGCGAGCGACCAGATGACGATGGGTGTTACCTGGGATTCGAAATCTGCAGTGTCAGCCCTCGGAAAATACCCAGAGGAGCTACGGGAGTAAAAAGTAAATAAATTCAGAAATAGCTTTACGCCGCTTTTGCGAAATTTATTATCTGGGAGACTGACCCGCACGGTGCGGTGCGGCGGTTACCTGGTGCCCTATCGTCCGTTCGGGGAGGTTTTATGGGCTTTATTGGATGTTTGCCGGTCTCGGAACACCCGATACGGGACTGCTCGATCTTGCAACCAGATTTGGGCCAATAACCGAGTTCGGAAACAGTGATACTAGCGAGGAGATATTTTTGTAGAGCGCATGCCGATGCATGAAGCATCTGCTTTCCTGTTGCACCGAGGAACGAGCGGCCCATTGCTCACGTTTCGAGATCACTCGATCACGACGACGCTTGACCGGTACTCGCACGTCACCGAGAACATGCAGGAAGATGCCGCCGCCAAGATCGACGCTGCGTTTCGGTCTGCTATAACAGGGGCAGCGGGCGTCCGCTGAGGAGGTTCGGTAGCAGCCCTTTTGCGGCCAGTCCTTTACTGGAATATAGCAATCTAAATCAATATGTTGGATGGGTGGCCGAGCGGTTGAAGGCACCGGTCTTGAAAACCGGCAGGGGCGCAAGTTCCTCGTGGGTTCGAATCCCACCCCATCCGCCATTCTCCCGTTTCGGGCCGTCTCGACTGCCTCACTACTGAACAAAAAGCCTCACGGAAAACCTAGCTTTCTGTCTTCCCCTGTATCCTGTCGTATCGTACCACCTCAGCATAAATGGGCCCAATGGGCGCGCTATAGCCCGGCGAAAGCCGTCTCGCGCCGGGCAGTTGCCCATCTGCCGATGTGCGGTCGTGTTAACGGTTGCTTGAAAGGCGCCAAGCCAACCAGCACCGAGCTCACCGCGCCGGACCGCCGGCAGCGCGGCGGTGGGGACGAGCGCCACGCCGCCGATCAAGATGACCACGGCAAGGACAATTAAAGCGCCGTGAAGACAAGTCCATCCATGGTCGCTCCACCCCGCCCTTTCACCACAGAACCTGAAATCCGATTTCTGTTCACCGGACGCCGGATCCTGTTTTCCTTTACCTGGCAGGTTCAGCGCTGCCGGCAGCGCTTGCGGCCGAGCGAAAGCTGCCGGATCAAGCGCGCGATGAGGCACTAAACGTGCAATTCAGCTTGTCGAAGATAAATTCGTTTGAAAGGAGGTTTATCGCGCGCGCTGCTCAATCGACGCGGCGCGCGGCGCCCGCAATGCCAGCAACGCCGTCGCTGCGGCGGCAATCACCGCAAACAGGCAGGCAGTCAGAAAGACATGTCTCGGCGCCATCCCGCGCGCCAATAGAAAGCCGCCGAGCGGTGCCGCGGCAATCCCGCCCAATCGTCCGATGCCGAGGGCCCAGCCTATACCGCTGGTTCGCATGCGCGCCGGGTAGAGCGCTCCACAAGCTGCATTGGCACCGGTCTGGCTTCCGATGACCGTCATGCCGGAAAGGAAGACAACCGCGAGCAGTATCGCGTAGGGCATTGCGGCCAATGCGATCAAGACAATAAACACCACTCCCACAGCATAATGCAACGCCAGCGCCCGCTCGGGGCCAAAGCGGTCGATCAAGTACCCAAGATACAGCACAGCGGCGATCGCGCCGAGCGCATGCAGGCTGGTCGCGAAGACTGCCTCGGAGGGAGTGAGGCCGGTCAGATGCAGGATCTCCGGCAGCCAGAAGACGAACAGGTACAAATTGACAAGACTGCAGAAGAAGATGATCCACAACAGCACAGTAGGCAGCGCGAAGCCCTCACCAAACAGCATCTTGACGGGATTACCACGGGCGAGATCGAGGCCCGCCGTGGTCTCCTGCCCGATCGTTATCTCAAGACGTTGTAGCAGCTGACGCTGGCGCCACGACAAGTTTGGGCTGCGCACAATGAAGCGAGGCGATTCTGGCAACCATAGCGCCATGATGAGTATCAACAGCAAGGGAAACAGACCACCGATGACGAAGATGACCGGCCAGTCGAAGTCCAGATGCAACAGCAGCGCCACGATCTGGCCTCCCAGAAAGCCGCCGAGGGGCGCCCCCGTGAAGGTCACCATGATCATCGTCGCCCGCAGCCGTTTAGGGGTGTAATCGCCGGTCAGCGCGGTGGTCCCGGTAAAGCCGCCGGCGATCCCAAGGCCGGTGAAGAAGCGCAGACCAGCTAAAACCCCAAGCCCGGGGGAGTATGCGGAGAGCAGCGAGGCAATCCCGAAGATTGCAACGCTACCGAGCAGCAGGGGCTTGCGTCCAAAGCGGTCGCCGATCGGCCCGGAAACAAGGGCGCCCGCCATGACGCCGAGATTGGACCACAGGAAGGCCAGGGCAAAGGCCGCTGGGGGCAGGTTCCAGGCGTGGGTCAGGGACGGCACCGCCCAACCGATCGATCCAACGTCGTAACCGTCGCACATCTGGATCAGGGCACAGATCGCCGCGACGCGGATCTGCAACCCGCCGAGCCGCTGGTTTTCCAGCGCGGTTTCTGTACTCGATACCGCCCCTTCGGCCATCCGAAGTCCTTCCCTGTTCTTCTACGTCACCGCAGCCGTTATTTTGATGTTACCGCCGACATATCTCCGGCACCCACGTTTCCCGTGACCTGTGGTGGCAGCGCGCAAGCGGCCGGGTCAATACGCGTAATGGGCAACTTGATCAGGAGACCGATAAAGAAGGTCAGGTACAAAGTGAAAAGCCCGATCGCCAGAACCATCAGGAACGGGTTGATCTCTCCGGCAGCGCGGTCGAGACTGCGCCACAGCGGCTCTGGTATTTGATGATTGCGCCGGGAGAGGTGTCGCATCGCGCTTTGCGCCTTCATCGCCCTCGGATGAGTTGGTAGGCTCGGGGCGGCTGCTGTTGTTTACGTCGGCGCCGCCCCCTTCGCACCCAATCGCGCCGGTGAGGTCAGCTCGGCATCGATCTCGTCGATCGTGCGCCCGCGTGTCTCCATCGCGATAAACGCAAAGGCAAGCGCGCCGAGCACGTACCACGAGGCGAAATAAGCAAACCCGGGGATGAGCGCGTCGAGTGTCGCTTGCGGCTTGACGTAGTTGGACGAATCGGCAATTAGCGCGAGCCCGGCCGGACCGATGAACTTGCCGAGATTGCCGACGCCATAGACCAGGCCCATGCCGCTGCCGTGCAGTCGCGCCGGCTACAATTCACCCATATAGGGACCGGCGATCGAGAAGTTGCCGCTGCCGAAGAAGCTTTGCAGCAGGATCATCGTAAAAAACATCGACAGGCCGCCAATGAACACGCTGTGCAGATAACCCGCCATGAACATGAAGAACGCCGCGGTCAGGCAGCTAAAGATGCCCGAAGCCCGGCGCCCCCGTTCACGATGAATGCCAGAACAAAGCCGATCAGAAGAAAATCGAAGAAATCAAGCATGTCGCCAAGTGTCGCAGCGCCCGCTATCAACCATTGGTTCTTTGTCAATTTGGTTTGTTGTTCCAGCAACTGCAGCATTGGTTATCTCCCACGCACAACCGACCACCCTCAACGTCGGTAGACACTCACCGCCGCATGGCTGAACAGTTGCCTATCCTCGCCTAGGAATGTTCCTGGGAGATGTCGAGGCCGGTGTAATCGGGCATAAGCGCGGTGGCGATAATGCTGACCACGGCGCAAAGCGCGATGTACGCGGCGATCACATAGCCCGAGCCATAGGCTGCCAGCAGCGCTGTGGCGATGATCGGCGCCGGGCCGCCGGCGGTGAGCGAGGCGAGCTGATAGCCGATCGAGGTCCCGCTGTAGCGCAGCCGCGGCGTGAAGCCTTCGGCGATCAGCGCCGCCTGCGGCCCGTACATAATGTCGTGCGGGATAAACGCCAGGATGATGGCCAGGACGATCAGCCCCGGCACCAGCGAGTTCAAGAGTGCGAAGTAGATGAAGCCGTAAATGCCGGTCAGCACCGACCCGATGAGGTAGATGCGCTTGCGCCCGAAGCGGTCGGACAAGGCGCCCGCGACCGGGATCGAGATAAACGAGATGAGCCCGGCGCAGATCAGCGAGGTCAGCACAAAGTCGCGCGACAGGTGCATGACCTGGTTGTTGTAGGTGAAGATGAAGGCCAGAAAGATGTAAGCTGGCGCCTGCTCGGCGGTGCGGGCGAACATCGAAAGAAATACCTGCTTGGGCTGGCGCCGCATCACCTCGATCGCCGGCACCCGCTCGACCCGCTCCTCGGCAACGACGCGCTGGAACACCGGGGTCTCGAGAATGCCGAGCCGGATGTAAAGCCCGATCCCGACCATGATGATGCTGAGCCAGAACGGGATGCGCCAGCCCCAGGCAAAGAACTGGTCGCCGGCGATCGCGCTGCCGACCAGCACCGCCACATTGGCGAGGAGCAGGCCGGCTGGCCCGCCGAGTTGCGGCCACGAGGTGATAAAGCCGCGGTGGTTGTTGGTGCGCGCCCACTCCATCGAAAACAGCACCGAGCCGCCCCACTCGCCGCCGACCCCGATACCCTGGATCATCCGGATGATGGTCAGGATCACGGCACCCCAGATGCCGATCGAATCGTACCCCGGTACAAAGCCGACCGCGAACGTCGCCAGCCCGGTGATCAACAGGGTCGCAATCAGCGCCGCCTTGCGGCCGATACGGTCGCCGAAATGGCCAAAGATGAACGCGCCGACCGGCCGCCCGACAAAGCCAACAAAATAGATCGCGAACGCCTCCAGCACACCGATTAGCGGCGCCGATTTCGGGAAGAACAGCTTGCCGAAGACCAGAGGGGTGACGACGCTGTAGAGCAGAAAGTCGTACCACTCGATCGTGGTGCCGACCGTGCTGGCGATCACCGCCTTGCGCAGTTCCGCGCGGTGCTCCGCTTCCGACAGAGCGCCGGATAGGACATCGGTTGCTGCCATACTGGCGCCTCCTCAACCTGAGAAAACTCACTTCCTGGAGTCCTGCACGCGAATTCGGGGGGTGCCGTTTCCTCCGGATCCGGGCGTTCGGCGGCTATTACCGAACTCACCGGCAGGTACAGTGGGCTTTTTGTAGCAGTGCGGTCTTATTGGCGGACCGCAACGAGCAGGATTATCGCAACCGTGCCGGCCAGTCGTTGATCTAGGCAAATGATCTCGATTAAGGCGGAGGTTGACCGCCGGTCGCTAAGGAACCCGCGGGCTCCGCTTGGTATGTCTAGTCCGGCCGGCGTAACAGGACCGCTGCGAGCGCTCCTCGACCAGTACCAACGTGAATGGGCGGCCAACGACAGGTATAGACCGTCCCCAGCCTCGTTGGCCGCCGTCCACGGCCGCGGCGTCGTAACATTTTTCCCGGAACCTTTCTCTTTCAACTGCATCCGAGAGAGCGCGGATAGTCGCATCATGGAGGGCCATCCGGTGGATAGAGCGGAATGGCGCGGAAATCGCCGCCACCGAGATGGTCGTATTCGAATGGCTGAGAACCGCAGAAGATGCGCGCCCGCGCGACCTGATCGCTCTGATCAAGTAGTTGACCTGCGCGGGTTCAGCATTGCCAGCGGCGCGGAGGCGATGCAAGCTTGCGACGGCGAACGAGGACCTTGAGATGGCTGCCGACGACCATGATCCACGGGCGGACTATCTCGCGCCTGGCGAGCGCTCTCACTAGCCGATGGCGGCCAATCTCCGAGCGGCGTCCCAGGCACCTGCTGCCGCCACCCCGCTGACCAGGAAACTCGCCCGTTGGGTGGCGCTGTCGCCGGCGGAAGCCGCTGCCCTGTCGACGCTGCAATCCTCTACCCGTCCGGTTCCGCGCAATCGCGAGATCATCACCGCCGGCCGCAAATACGACGGCGTCTTCATACTGATCGACGGCGCTGCGATTCGCTATCGGGTGTTGCGCGACGGCCGCCGCCAAGTGCTCAACATCGCGTTGCCGGGCGATTTCATCGGCTTTCCCGCGAGCTTTTTCGAGACTGCACTCTATTCGATCACCGCACTCGGCGACGTCGTCGTGTCATGGGTTCCGTTTGCTACCCTTTTCGACTTGTTCCACGATCACCCGCGACTGGCGGCGACGCTGTTCTGCTTGTTCTCGTGTGAGACGGCGATGTACGCCGAGCACCTGATCGATGTCGGCCGGCGCTCCGCGCTCGAACGGGTCGCCCATTTCCTGCTCGAGCTGTTGACCAGGCTGCAAGCGATTGGCCTCGCCGATGAGCGGTCCTATCGCATGCCGCTGACCCAGGAACTGATCGGCGATGCGCTCGGGCTCAGCGTGCCGCATGTCAACCGCACCTTGCGCCGGTTGCGCGAGGACGGGCTCGTCGGCATTGACGGTCAGATCGTCGTCATCAACGATCTCGAGGCGCTGGCCACACTCGCCGACTTCGAGAAAATCTATCTAAGCCGGTTTCGCATTGGCGAATTGTTCGCTTGACGGCACGCGATAACACGCCATCCCGCCTTCGTCGGGAAGACGCCGCAAGAGCCGGTCAGCCCTTACTGAAGTCAAGCCCCTTAATCTCGATCATAGATTTACGGCAAAGACACCGCTTGCCTCACGGGGTAGGCAGGATCTGGTGAGCCGGCCCGAAGGCGGCCGGCCGAGAAACCAAGCAAAGCCGAACAGGCTATGGCCCAGCGTCTGCCGCGCGACCGTTACTGGCTAGACCGGTGGCTCCGCCGCCTCGACGAAGCGGCTGACGGGATCAACCCGTTTCTGACGGTGCTGGCGATCGGGCTCGCCGTACTTAACCTCACCTGCTTCGCCCTGCAGGCGACGCGTCTACCCATCAGCCACGATGCGCCGACCACTTCGGTCTCCCTCTCGCCACTTTTTCAGGGCTCCGCCACCTCGCCGGGTGCGACCGGCGACATTCAAGCCTGGGGGTACTAACCCCACAATCGGCGTTCTCCTGGGGCCACCGCAGGTGTGCTGTGATTCGTTGGCCGCGGCAGGTGGCGGCCGGCTCCGGCCGCGAACCAGCGGGCGCCGGCCTCGGCCTCGCCGTTTTCGATGGTAGCGATCCCAAGCTGGAGTTCATGACCCCACCCGGCGGCTTATTGCGGCCACCCTGAATGCCGGTTCGCGGCCTTCCAGCCATTCGCCGCGCCACGATCGAACTGCGGCGTCCGACAGCGGTCGATCGCTTCGGTCGGGAGTGACGATGGGTCTTACCCCAGACCCGTCATTCATCTACAACGGTCCCGGGTTTCAACGGATAAGTCGGAAAGTTCATATCGTCCCGCCATGATCGGGACGCTAGATTGTCAAATCCGGAGTCCCACGAATCACACATTCCGGCGCGGCGGAGTTTTTGATCTCGCTTCCTCCTAGCCTGGCCGCCCCTGAGGGTGGTTGTTGCGCACAGAGCCCTTCAAGGAGAAAGACCATGCAATTCGGCGCCGCGATGTTCTTCACCGACTATTCGATGAGCGCGGCCGATCTCGCGCAGGCCCTCGAGGCGCGCGGGTTCGAGTCGGTGTGGGCGCCTGAGCACTCGCACATCCCAACCTCGCGGCGCTCGCCGTTTCAGGCCGGCGGCGAGCTGCCGAAGCAGTATTATGACGTGATGGACCCGTTTGTGTCGCTGTCCGCAGCGGCCGCCGTCACCAAGACGATCAAGCTCGGCACCGGGGTCTGCCTCGTCATCCAGCGCGATACGATCCAGACCGCAAAGCTCGTCGCCTCGCTCGACCAGATATCGCAGGGCCGCTTTCTGTTCGGCATCGGCGGCGGCTGGAACGCCGAGGAGATGGAGGACCACGGCACCGACTTCAAAACCCGCTTCAAAAAGATGCGCGAGCAGATCGAGGCGATGAAGGAGATCTGGAACAAGGACGCTGCCGAATACCACGCGGAGCTGGTCGACTTCCCGCCGATGGCGGCGTGGCCCAAACCGGTGCAGAAGCCGCATCCGCCGGTCATCGTCGGCGGTGCCTTCCCGCATGCCGCGCGGCGCGCCTTGCGCTACGGCAATGGCTGGATTCCCAATGCGAGCCGGGCGCAATATGCCGACGTCACCGATTACCTGCCGGATTTTCGCCAGATGGCGGCGGAGATGGGCCGCGACCTCGCCACAGTGCCGGTCACCGTATGGGGCGTGGGCGAGGATTACGATCGGCTGCGCCGTTACGAAAACCAGGGCGTATCACGGCTCGTGGTGAGCCTGCCGCCGGAAAATGCCGCGAAGACACTGCCGGCGCTCGACCGCTGGGCCGATCTGATCCGCCGCATCGGGGGTTGAACCCTGACCCAGGCGCAGCGCGGGCTAGTGTGGTGTCCCTGGGCCGATCACCGGCGTCCAGGAGAGCGGATCGCTCGCCGGAAAGCTGTCTTCGGAGGCGCGAAGCACCTCGTCGAATTTGGTCTCGGGCACAACCGTGTTGATGCCGAGCGTCCGATACAGCACGGAACGCCCGGTCAGGCTGCGCTCAAGCAGTGTCGCGCCGCCGATCGCCAGAGCGATGCAGGCAAGCGAGGGCCGTGCAAGGGCGAGCATGACCAGCACCGTGCCGGCAATCGCCGAGCCGATTCGCTCGCCGGTCCCGACATTGATCCCGGCGCCGTGATGGCTGATCGGATTGGCCGCCATAAGGCTGCTCCGCGTCGTTGACATTTTTTCAACGTTGCCGCTGGAGCGCGGTTCCGACGAATCGCCGCCACAGTTTCCGGCATAATGGCGGGCGCGGCAGCGGTGACGCTCAGCGAGGTGGGGGACAAACGCCGATGCGCCTGATGATCGGCGCGAGCGAAAGCCGGGAAGCGGGCGATGGCTGAGCCGCCGCTGCGCGTCGATCCGGACGAGCGGCTGCGCCCCGCCACCCCGCGCGGTCGACCGCGCCAGGCGAAGCGCGGCCAACGGCCTCGACGGACGCTCCTCGGCGGGGCCGTCAAGCTCGGCGTGCTGCTCTCGCTGTGGGCGGTCATAATCGGCGGCATCGCGCTTACCTATTTCGCCTTTACGCTACCCGACACCAGCCAGCTGACCGTCGCCGAGCGCCGGCCGAGCGTCACGATCCTTGCCGCGGACGGCAGCCTCATTGCCAGCTTCGGCGATTTGTTCGGCCGGCCGCTGACCTTGAAGGAGATGTCGCCGTTTCTGCCCAAAGCGGTGATCGCGACCGAAGACCGCCGCTTCTACCACCATTTCGGCATCGATCCCTTTGGGCTGGTGCGCGCCGCGGTGAGTGATTTGCGCGCCGCGCAACTCGTCCAGGGCGGCAGCACGATCACCCAGCAGCTCGCCAAAATCCTGTTCCTGACGCCGGAGAAAAGCGTCGCCCGCAAGATCCGCGAGACGCTGCTGGCGCTGTGGCTCGAGCACCGCTTCGCGAAGGACCAAATCCTCGAAATCTACCTCAACCGGGTCTATCTCGGTGCCGGGACCTATGGCGTCGACGCCGCGGCGCATCGCTATTTCGGCAAATCGGCCGCCAAGCTCAACCTGTTCGAAAGCGCGGTCGTCGCCGGGCTGTTGAAGGCGCCGACCCGGTTCAGCCCGGCGCGCGACCGCGACAAGGCGGCGGCGCGCGCCGGCCAGGTGCTCGCCGCCATGGTCGAGGCGGGTGTCATTACCGCGTCCGATGCGGCCTCGGCCGAGAAAGAGGGCGCCGCGCTCGCGACCATCGGCCGCCCCGGGTCGCGATATTTCGCCGACTGGGTCGCCGACCAGATCCGCGACTTTGCCGGCACCGCCGACCGCGACCTGACGGTCCGCACCACCCTCGACCCGCGCCTGCAGCAAGCGGCGGAGGCGGCGATCGACGATATCCTGGCGCGCTATGGAGCCAGGGATGCGGTCAGCCAGGGCTCGCTCGTCGCGCTGGCGCCGGATGGGGCGGTGCGCGCGATGGTTGGCGGTCGCGATTACGGCCACAGCCAGTTCAACCGCGCGACCCAGGCGCAGCGTCAACCCGGCTCGGCGTTCAAGCCGTTCGTCTACCTCGCCGGGCTCGAAGCGGGGTTGCGTCCAACCGACCGCTTTGTCGATGCGCCGATCCGGGTCGGCAGCTGGCAACCGCGCAATTATCTCAATCGCTACCAGGGCGAAATGAGCCTCGCCGAAGGGCTGGCGCAATCGATCAACACGATCGCCGTCCAAGTCGCCGAGCGCGTCGGCATTCCCAGGGTGATCGCGACCGCCAACCGGCTCGGCATCACCTCCGATCTGGCGCGCGACGCGTCGATCGCGCTTGGCACCAACGAGGTGAATTTGCTGGAGCTGGTGTCCGCCTACGCCCCCTTCGCCAATGGCGGGATGGGCGTCCTCGCCTATGGCATCAGCGAGATCCGCGACAGCAACGGCAAGATCGTCTATCGCCGCACCGGCTCTGGACCCGGTCCGGTCGTCGCCCCCGAACTGGCCGGCGTGATGACCGACATGCTCGCCGGCGTTGTCGCCCACGGCACCGGCAAGGCCGCGGCGCTGCCCCGGCCCGCCGCCGGCAAGACCGGCACGACGCAGGATTACCGCGACGCCTGGTTTATCGGCTACACGGCGGACCTCCTGGCCGGTGTGTGGCTCGGCAATGACGACGACACGGCGATGAACAAGGTGACTGGCGGCTCATTGCCGGCCGCCGCCTGGCGCGCCTTCATGCTTGCGGCCACCAAGGATATGCCGGTCCAGCCGTTGCCGGTCTCCGGGTCAAGCTCGCTGCCGGTCCCCGGGTCAAGCCCGGGGACGTCGACGTCGCCGGCCGAGGAGTCTCCCCTCGACCGGCTGTTCGGTTGGCTCGCGCCGTCAGCGCCCCATAATTGAGGCAGGATCCGATTATCCAACCCAGCCCGTCACCGGCCCGCCGCTGCGGGGAGAGGGTGGGGGTGAGGCGCGTCAGTGCAGCGGCGAGAACTCCGCCGGCACGACGAACATGTTTTCCTGTCGGACGAACATACCGCGGGTGTTGGGCGGCCAGGCGCCGCCGGCGCGGGCCTTGTCGCGCACGCTGAAGCGTTCGGCGGCGTCCTTGTAGGCCCAGACATGGATCCACTGGTTGAGCGGGCCGAGCTCGGTGTGGCCGCAGAAGGCGAGCGGCGAGTATTTCTGTCGGCCTTCGATCACCTCGCCCCAGCGTTCGATGACCGTCGGGGCAACGCCCCCCTGCATCGTGTAGGTGCGGATTTCGTAGAGACCGCCGAGCTTGCGCGGCTCCATCTTGGGCGAGAACGGGGCTGCGATGATGATCTTGCTTTCCATCTCCTCGATGAATTCGGAGGTCTTGGGCGGCCAGCCCGGGATCTTTTCGGCGCGGACCTTGGCGCGGTGCGCGAGATCCTCATAGGGCCAGCAATGGATGATCCGGTTGAGCGGGCCGACTTCGGTGTGGAAGAAGGCGCCGAGCGGCGAAACCCGCACGCGTTCCTTGAGCCCCTCGGCAAAGCGCTTTTCGACTTCCGGGATCGAGCCGGGCTTCACGCGGTAGGTGCGCATCTCGATGATCATGGTGTACCTCCGAAGAAGGGTGAGAGTTCCATACTAGCGAGAGAAACGCGGTCCGGCACAAGCCCGCTCTGCGCCCGGTCACGGTAAGTGCGCCAGGCGCTCGGCCAGCAGCCGGTAAACCCCGTCCGCATCAACCGCTTCGATGACCCGCGCATTTGGCGGCCGCCTGCTGATCCCGCGCCAGTCAATCAGGGTCAAGCCCATCGCAAGCGGGCTTTCTCGTTCGATCGCGACATTGACCTCGCGCCAGCGGAACAACTCGGGCTCGAGCAGATAGGCGACGACGCAGGGATCGTGCATCGCCATTGGCGGCTTGGCGAGGGCTCGTCGCGGGCCGAGGAGCTCGGCGGCTGCCGCTCCGACGCGGGTGCCGAGAGCGCGGATCGGAGCGATGCGCTCTGTGGTGCTGCGCACCTCTTCGGTGACGTCGAGCGGCACCAACGTGATCTTGAGACCGCTCTCGAACACCAGCGCCGCGGCGTGGGGATCGGCGAAAATGTTAAACTCGGCGGCCGGGCTCGCATTGCCGCGCCCATGCGAGGCGCCGCCCATGACCACCAGCTCGGCGATGCCCGCCACGATCTCGGGCGCCGCGACGAGCGCCACCGCGATATTGCTCAAGGGGCCGAGCGCGCAGAGCGTAATGCTCTTGGGCTCGGCCCCGCGCAATTTTTCGATCAGGTAGAGAACGCCGTGCTCCGGGCGCAGCGGCACCCGCGGCGGCGGCAGGACGAGATCGCCGAGGCCGCCCGTGCCATGGGCATCCTCGGCAACGATCGGGGTGCGGCCGAGCGGCCGCGGGCAGCCGGCATAGACCGGCACCTCGGGCCGGCCGGCCAGCTCGACGATGCTGCGAGCATTGCGCGCCGTCGCCGCCAGCGGCAAATTGCCGGCGACCGCAACCAGGCCCAGCACCGCCAGTTCCGGCGATGCCAGCGCCAGGAGGATCGCGACTGCGTCGTCGATCCCGGGATCGGTGTCGATGATGATCGGGCGTGGCATGGCTTGACGCCGGCTCCTGTCGCAAGAATGAGCGAACGCTAGCAAAATTGTGGGAGCCTTGCCGAGCAAGGCTTGACGACGGCGGCGAACCAAAGTAGAACAGCGCAATTGTTTTGGGTTTGTTCCCTAGCCATGTTTCCGGCGGGAGGTTCGCCATGCTGACGAAAAAGCAGCACGAACTGCTGATGTTCATCAACCAAAGGCTGGCCGCGACCGGTATCGCCCCGTCTTTCGACGAGATGAAGGATGCGCTCGATTTGCGTTCGAAATCGGGCATCCACCGGCTGATCAGCGGGCTCGAGGAGCGCGGCTTTATCCGCCGCCTGCCGCACCGCGCCCGCGCCCTCGAAGTGACCAAGCTGCCGGAGGACAGCGCCGCCCCCTCGACCGGCCCATTGAGCGCGAATGGCGGCGCGGCCGAGCGCGGGCGGTTTTCGCCGACCGTCATCCGCGGCGATTTTGCCGGCGCGCTGTCCGGCACGCCGGTCGCCCCGGACACCGCGGCGGTCGACCTGCCGCTCTACGGCCGCATCGCCGCCGGCACCCCGATCGAGGCATTGCGCGACCAGAGCAATTCGGTTGCCGTGCCCGGGAGCCTCTTGGGGCGCGGCGAGCATTACGCGCTCGAAGTTGCCGGCGACAGCATGATCGAGGCCGGGATTCTCGATGGCGACAGCGTCATCATCCAGCGCTGCGACACCGCCGAGAACGGCGCCATCGTCGTGGCGCTGGTCGACAATGTCGAGGTCACCTTGAAGCGGCTGCGTCGCCGCGGCGCGTCGATCGCCCTCGAACCCGCCAACAAGGCCTATGAAACCCGGATCTTTGGGCCCGACCGGGTCAAGGTGCAGGGCCGCCTTGTCGGGCTGTTGCGGCGGTATTGAAAAACCGCGATTTGCCGGGAGGCTGCGCTAGCAACCTCGTCTCCGGGGGTGAGCACCGCATTTTCAAGCCACTCCCGATCCGGCAACGATTTGTCAACGCGGGTGTTAGAGAACGGGTGGGATCGCCGATCCGGCAAGGGCTCGAGCGGCGCCGAAATGCCGATCCACGAGCGGGCCGCGGCGTATTGGCGCCGTGCACTTGAACCGGCGCAAATGGCCATCACTTGATCGGCGACCCCCCGGGTTCCAACAATCAATAGGTATCCAGCATGAAACGCTCGATCACACGACGCGGGCGGAGCGTGACACTGGCCGGTATCGCGCTTTGCCTCGCCGTTGCGGCGCTCTCGCAACCGGCTGCCGCGATGGCGACCGGCGGAACCGATACCGTGCGCAGCCTCTACGCCACATTGCTCCAGACGATGCAGAACGGTCCGACGCTGGGGCCGCGCGGGCGCTACGCCCAGATCGCGCCTGTCGTGCGGCGGGTCTTCGACATCCCGTTCATGACACGGCTCGCGGTTGGGCCGGAATGGGCGGGGGTCAGCGAAGCACAACGCCGAGAGGTCAGCCAGGCCTTCGAGCGCTATGTCACGGCGATCTATGCCGAACGTTTCACCAGCTATTCTGGCGAGAAGCTCCAGGTAACCGGCGAGCAGGCCTCGGTTGGCGGCACGCTCATCACCAGCCAGATCGTCAAGTCGAACGGCCAGCCCGTCAACATCAACTATCTGATGCGCGACAATGGCGGTACTTGGCAGATCGCCGATGTCTATCTCGACGGGACGATCAGCGAGCTGGCGACGCGGCGCTCCGAATTCGCGGCAATCCTGCGCGCCCAGGGCATCGCCGGGTTGATTGCGACGCTCAACGCCAAGGCCGACACATTGACCGCGGCGCACGCTTCCTAGGCGCACGCTTCCTAGGCGCACGCTTCCTAAACGACGCCGTCCTCGCGCAGGCGCCGCACCTCGTCCGGGTCGACGCCGCACAAATCCGCGAGCAGTTCAGCGGTGTGTTCGCCGAGCATGGGCGGGCGGGTCACGACCGCCGGCGACTCCGACATTTTGACCGGGCAGCCGACGGTCTGGTAGGTGCCGCGCGAGGGATAATCGACATCGACGATCATCTCGCGCGCCTTCAGATGCGGGTCGGCGAGCACCTCGCCGGTGTCGTGCACCGCGCCGCACGGGACGCCGGCCTCGCCCAAGATCCGCATCACGTCGTGCTTTGTCCGCTGCCCGGTCCATTCCTCGATGATCGCGTCGAGCGCGGCGCGGTTTTCCCAACGCGAGGCCGGCGCCTTGAAGCGCGGGTCTTCGGCCAGTTCGGAGCGGCCCATCGCGCCGAGCATCGCGAGCCACTGGGGATGCTCCCAGGCGTTGATGAACGCGTACTCATCGGGTCCGCCGCCGGCGCAGCGGTAGATCGTGCTCGGCACGGTCTGGCCGAGCTGGTTGCCGCGCCGCGGCATCGGATGCCCGAAGCGCTGGTGGTCGCGCAGTGAGACGCGGATGATGTTGACGACCGCGTCCTGCATCGAGACTTCGACATGCTGCCCTGTGCCGGTGGTGTGGCGCTGCTGCAACGCGGCGAGGATGCCGATCGCCATGTGCATGCCGGTGCCGCTGTCGCCGATCGCCGGCACGACAAAGGTCGGCGGGTTTTCCGGGAAGCCGGTGATACTCATCGCGCCGCCCATCGCCTGGGCGATCGGCTCGTAGCTCTTGTAGTCGCGATAGGGGCCATAGGTGCCGAAGCCCTTGATCGTCGCGTAGATGAGCCGCGGGTTGATCTCTGAGAGCGCCTCGTAGCCGAAGCCGAGCCGGTCGAGCGCGCCCGGACCGAAATTCTCCAGGAGCACGTCCGACTTGGCGATCAGCTGGCGGAACAACTCCTTGCCGCGCGCCGATTTCAGGTTGAGCGTCAGGCTCTTCTTGTTGGCGTTGAACAACAGGAAGAAGAGGCTGTCCGAGTCCGGCTTGTCGCGCATGTTGCGGCGCGCCACGTCGCCGCCCTTCGGCTCCTCCAATTTGATCACGTCGGCCCCGAGAAAGGCCAGGATCTGCGCGCAGGCCGGCCCCGCCTGGTTGTGCGTCATGTCGATGATGCGGATGCCGGATAAGGCCTGGGTCATGTCACACTCCCGAATTGGGGTTCGGCTCAATTCCCTGCGAGCAGGGAATTTTTGCGTTTCTGCTCGGGTGAAAGCCGCACAAACGCTCGACAAACGCGAGATCCCGACGCCGCGAGCAGGGAATTTTTTACCGGGCCGCAGGGAATTATTTTCGCTTCGCAGGGAATTAGCAGGGAATTCAATCCAGTCATCGGGTATTTCCCGGAAGTCGCGCTGTTGCTCTGGTTATCCCAAGAAATATGACGCTGCTTTGCCAATGCAAGACTGTTTTCACATCGGTGGAACCCGGCGAGGCGGGTCGCGCTCATGCGGTCTCGCCCATCGCCAGCCGCAGGCCCGACAGCAGCAGCTCGCGGTGCTCAGGATCGCGATAGGCGGAGAGTGACGGCTCGATAACCGGCGTCATCACGCGCAATCGCCTGATCGCCTGCCGCGCCTCGTCGAGCCGACCAAGATGCGCATACGATGCCGCCAACGTCTGGTGACTGAGCAGGAAGGAAGGGACTTCCTCCAAGCCGGCCAAAAGCTTTGTAACGGCCTCGTCGAATCGCCTCGCGAAGAAATGGGCGATGCCGATGCCCACGAGCACAAATGGAGTCCAGGGGTCGCGCGGGCTTAGTCGCATGGCGATGCCGAAATGCTCAATCGACAGATCAGGCTGTCCGGCGAACTGTCTAATCCAGCCGCTCCATTCCCAACCGGACGCGAGATTCGGGTTCATCGTCAGCGCACGGTCAATCAAGGCGATTGCCGTGTCGATATTCTCGCCAAAATAGCCGAGCGTGCCGGCTGCATTGGCAAGGACCGCCGGGTCGTCGGAGTCGCCCAGGATCGCGCGCCGCGCCCAGTTCAGGGCTCGTTTCCGGTTCGCCGCTTTGTCCTCGATCTCAGCGATATCGAGCAGCGGGCAGCAGGCGGCGGCGACACCCAGTGCCGGGGCATAATCAGGTTCGAGGTCTATCGCTTGGCCGAGCAGGTCGAGCGCCTGCAGGAGCCGATCCCTGTCGCATGAGGCCCAATGCGGCAGCGCCTGCAGATAAAGGTCATAGGCCGTCAGATCCGTTGTCGGCCGGCCCGCTGAGCGCCTGACCTCAGCCGCTTCCAGAACTGACCCGAGGACGCCCGCGACACTGGCGGCGATCTCGTCTTGCAGGCTGAACACGTCTTCGGTCAAGCCGTCAAACCGGTCGGCCCACAAATGCGTGCCGGTGAGGGCATCGATCAGCTGAGCGGTAATACGCACTCGGTTGCCGCCTTTACGAACCGAGCCTTCGAGGACATAGCGCACACCGAGTTCGCGCCCGACCTGTTTCACATCGATCGGCTGGCCCTTGTAAGTGAAGGTCGAGTTGCGGGCGATCACGAAGAGCCAGCGGATGCGGCTGAGCGCGGTGATGATCTCCTCGACCATGCCGTCGGCGAAATATTCCTGCTCGGGGTCGCCCGACATGTTCTGGAATGGCAACACCGCGATCGACGGTTTGTCGGGGAGGGCGAGCGCCGGCTGGAGCGCAGGCGTCCCGCCCGCGTGCGGGCCGGAGGCCCGCGGTCCCAAATCTACGCGGTAGACGCGCACCGGGCGCGCGATGTTCTTGAGGACCTGATCGCCGATGTCCTCGAAGAGGAGGTCGAGGCGGCCGGCGGCGTCTTCCTGGACGCGCGCGGAGACGCAGATCCCGCCCGGTTCGGCCAAGGCTTCGAGGCGGGCGGCGACATTGACTCCGTCGCCAAAGATGTCACCGTCCTCGACGACGACATCGCCGACATTGATGCCGATGCGGAATTCGATGCGCCGGGCGGGCGAGACGCCGGCGGTCCGTTCCGCCATGCCGCGCTGCCAGTCGGTCGCGCAGCGCAAGGCGTCGACGACGCTGGCGAACTCGACGAGGAGCCCGTCGCCGGTGGTTTTGACGATGCGGCCGCGATGCGCGGCGACCGTCGGGTCGATCAGCTCGGCACGGAGCGATTTCAGCCGGTCGAGGGTGCCCGCCTCGTCGGCGCCGATGAGGCGCGAATAGCCGGCGACATCGGCCGCCAGGATCGCCGCCAGCCGGCGTTCGGCGCAATTTTGTTCCCCGGGTTTCATCGCCCTCCAGCTTACCCGGAAGCGCGACAGTTACGAAGCGGTCTGACGGCCTCGCTCAAACGAATGCGCGGGAAAACACCCCGTCATTCCGGGGCGCCCTGGCGCATCGAAGATGCGCCACCCGGCAGGCGCACGCATGCGTGCGCCGAGAGGGGCGGCGAACCCGGAACCCATGAACACAGGCCTCTGGAATATGGGTTCCGGGCTCGCAGCCTCCGGCTGCGCCCCGGAATGACCGGACATGCTGTACGAAGGCCAGCCCCCCAAGGGGCAGCTTCACGCAAAGGCGGTGAAAATTTCCTCGATCGCCTTCAGCTGGTTGCCCTCGGTCGAGGACGGCACGAGGATCGGCGTCGTGACCCCGGCGTCGCGCCAGGCGGCGACCCCGTCGCGCACCATCGCCGCGGGCCCAAAGAGCGTCGCGTCGGCGAGCCAGCGCTCGCTCATCAGGCCCGGCAGATCGTCGCGCCGGCCGGCCGCGAGCGCGGCTTCGATCGCCGCCATCTCCTCGATGTAGCCGGCTTCCTTCCAGTAATTGCGGTAGTTCGGCAGCATCGTATAGCGGGTCAGCGTGCGGCGGTTGACCGCTCGGGCGGCCGCGATGTCGTCGGAAATGCAGGTCGGGATCATGTTGGCGACGAGGAAAGCCGGGTCGGCGCGCTTTTCCGGTGGGAGGACCGCGAGCGAAGCTGCCATGTGCGAGCGGCTGGCATTGGCGAAGATGAGACCTTGGGCAATCTCGCCGGCGAGCCTCACCATGCGGCGGCGCAGCGCGGCCAGGATGATCGGCGGCAATTCGCCAATCCCCTCATAGGAGCGGAATTTGGCGACAAACTCGCGGATGTCGCCGAGCGGCGGGCCCGCGGTCACTCCCATGCGCAGATGGCTCGGGGCATGGGCGACGCCGATGCCGAAGCGGAACCGTCCGCCCGAGACCTCGTGGATATAGGCGGCGCTGTGGGCGAAATCCTCGACGGTGCGGGCATAGATCGGCGCGATCGCCGTGCCGAAGAGGATGCGCTCGGTGGCGAGCGCGAGCGCCGTCGATTGCGCCATGTTGCCGAAGATGCTCGGCATGTAGAGCCCGGAAAACCCGCGCCGCTCGGCTTCGCCCGCGACCTCGATGGTGACACGTCGGCGTCCCGGCACGGCGACAAGACTCAACGCCGGCAGATCGTCATGCATCGGATGGCATCCCCCTGAGCCGCATCTCGATCGCGATCATAACCCGGCCGGGCGAAGCTCAAACAGGAGGCTGGGGCCCCAAGGTATCGGCGATGTCGTCGATCACCCGCCACGCATCCGGAACGGTAATACCGAAACGCTCGCGCAGTGCGCGGCTGTCGAGCGTCGTGTGACGGGCGGTGGACCCGACCGGCAGCCCTGCGGAATATGCGCTGACCGGGGCGACAAGCGCGGTGTCGGCGCCGAACTTGCGAGCCAGGTAGACAGCCGCGTCCGCGTACGAAACGTCGCGAGGACCGGTCAATTGGACGATGCCGGTGGTCGGTTCGGCGAGCAGATGCTCGATTGCCGCGACAGCGATTGCCACAGGAGTCGGCGCCATCATCATGTCGAAGAAGGCGCGTACCGGCTCGCCGACCGCAAGCCTGCGCATCCACTGCTCAAATAGCGGCATCCGCGGCGAGACCACTTTCGCCAGGCGCAGAATGGCGACCGGGGCGCCCGCCGCCACCCGGATACCGATCGCCGCCTCCGCGGCAGCCTTTTGCCGGCCGTATTCGCTGACCGGGTTCGGCGGGGTTTCCGCTGCGACATGCGGCCGCGACCCGTCAAAGACCTTGTCGGTCGATAGAAACAGGGCCGGGATATTCCTGGCGAGCAGGCGGTCCAGCAACGCGACGGTCGCGGTAACATTGATCAGCCGGGAGCCGGCGGGGTCCTTGGCGCAGTCTTGCAGACGGGCGATGGCGGCAAAAATGCACGCCGCCCGCGTGCCGGCCGGCGGCTCCCAATCATCGAGCGGCAGCGTCAGATCGAGAAATGGCCGATCCGCCGCGACGTTCTCTCGCCGCCGCGTGGTCGCCGCGACAACGCAGCCGCGGCGCCTCAGAAACCCTGTGAAGGCCGCCGCGATCTCGGAGTCGCCGCCGACCACGAGCGTCGGCCGGGACGTCAACTCTGCGACTGGGGCTTGCGGCAGATGTACACCGGCAGCTTGATTATGTCCTCGCTCCACATGCCGGTCGTGCCGGCGGGGCAGGTAACGCCGGGTGGCGGCGCTGCGGGGACCGAGGCCGGAGCCGAGGCGGTCGCGGTGGCGGCGGCCGCGGGCGGTTCGGCGGAGCCCGATGACGCCGGCGGCACGTCGGTCGTCGCCGGGACGGGGGCGACAGCCGCGCTTAACGGCTCGGGGCTCTTGTCGCCGGCCGGCGCTGCTGCCTCGAACGGCTTGACGGCAGGTACATCAGGCGACGGCGCCTGGCCCGCGGTCGGGGGCGGCGCGGTCGATTGCGCGAGAGCGGGGCGATCAGCCGAGGCGACCTCGGCCGGAGCAGACCCGACGACAGCGGGTGCGGACGGCGGTCCGTCGGCGCTTGGGATCCGCAGTTGCTGGCCGGTTTTCATCTTGTAAGGTGGGGTCAGATCATTGGCGGCGATGATCGCGCGCTGCGATATGCCGTACTTGGCGGCAATGCGGCTCAGCGATTGGCCGGCCTCCACGACAATCTGCCGGGTTTCGCGCTCCGCGACCGGTGCTTGCTTCGAGGTCTCGGTCTCGGGGCTTGACGCAGCAACCTCCGGCGCAGCGCCGTTCGAGACGGTTGGCGTTGGCGCTTCGCAAGCAGCGACAAACCCCATGGCTGCGAGGGCAGCCACGGCGCGTAACATGCGGTTTTGCACGGGCCTCAGTCCTCCCATTCCCGCTCTTGCCCTTTAGGGACCTCGCCTCGGCTCCGAATCGGGTCACGGGTTGCCAGGCCGGGGTCAGGCCAATTCCGATGCACCACCTATGCTGGTATCGCCACTGTTTCGCAACATGTCGACGCATCTCCCTTTGCTTCTGCGGGAGTGCGTCGTCGCGGCGAGCGCATTCCGGGACGATCGAGAGGGAATCGTTCCCGGCAGATCGGCCAGTACAATCGCACCCGGCCAACCCGGCAAGTTCATCCTCACCTGAAACCTGGGGCGAGCCGAGCTTGCGGAGACCGCGCCGGTTGGCCTATATGAAGCTCTACCGCGCTCGGCGGACCCGGCATGTTATGTGTAATTCCTGTGTAATCATGCCGGGAAAAAGGTGGTCTGGGCGGGCTGTGATCCCCGGTAGCTCAGTGGTAGAGCAAGCGGCTGTTAACCGCTGGGTCGATGGTTCGAATCCGTCCCGGGGAGCCAATTGGATCAGAGGGCAGGTCAGCCTGCCTGCCCTCTGATCACCCCTCGGGAAGCCGGCGCAACATGTCGCGAGGTCGAGGCGCGTGAAACAAGCACAGAAGCGGCATCCCCGAACGCGTGAACGCCTCGCCCGGCGCAAGGCGAAGCTCAAAGCCAAGCACCGCCGCCAGCGGGCCAGAGCGCAATCATAGGCGCGGCTCGGTGCCGCGCCGGCCGGCCATAGCGCGGCCGGCCTTAGCGACGTCCGCCGTGCTCGCGGATCAGCGCGGCGAACCAGGCGCGGAACTGGCGGGCGGCCTCTTCTTCGCGGTCGATCTTGGCGCTGCGCCGCAATTGTACGCCGTACATCGCCTCGCCAAAGGCGGCGATGGCGACTAGGTGAACCAGCGCATCGGTGTCGCTGCGGGCGATCTGGCTGCCCGAAGTGGCGCCGGCAACGCGCCGGGCGTGCAGCGTGTCGGTGATCTCCCGCAGGATCATCGCCGCGTTGCTCTGGTCGCCTTCGGGGTCCTCCATGGCCAGCCAGGCGAGGCGCTGCGCCAAGCCGCCGCGATAGGCGTCGAACACCTGGTCGAGCTGCTCGCCGAGCGAGAATTCGGGCTGCGTCATCGCCGCGACCAAGCGGTCCTTCAGCTCGGCGGCAGTCTCGCGCGTCAGCGCCCGGACGAGCCCGGCGCGGTTCCCGAAATGGTGCAGGATCAACGGGTGCGAAATACCGGCTTCGGCCGCGATATCCTGTAGTCGCAGCCCCTGCGGCCCGGTACGGGCGATCAGCGCCTGGGCGGTCTCGAGGATCAGCCGCTTGGCCTCCTCCGGCGTCCGGCGAACTCGTCTGGCCGGTTCGGTCATCGCGCGGCGCCTTTTTTGCGGATTGGCGCAAAGCGCATGTTGACAAAGTTGTCAGTAGATAACATTCTCTGCCTCATGGACTCGACGAGGAGATGCGTAATGTCGCAATCCGCCAACACCCGCCTCCATCCGATCGCCGCGCTCCGCGCGATGCGCAACCTGATGCGCGACCGGGAAGACACCAAGCAAGCCTTTTTGCTGATCGAAGCGCTTCGCGGCAAGACCACGTTGCACCAACTCGCCCGCTTTCGCCGGAGTAAAGCCGGCCAAGCGATGCTCGCCGAACGGCCGAGCCTCCTGGCCCGGCTCAGCGACCGGGCCAGCCTGGCTGCGTTGCCGTCGGGTTCGCTCGGGCGCGCCTATTACGAATTCATGGCCTCCGAGGACCTTTCGGCCGAGGGTCTGGTCGAGCTGTCGAAAGTCCAGCGGCCGCTCTCCGGCGATGAGATGATCTGGTTTCGCGAGCGCAACCGCGAGATGCACGACCTCTTACACGTTACCGCCGGGTATGGCCGCGATCCGCTCGGCGAGGCTTGCGTCCTCGCCTTCTCGTTTGCGCAGACCGGACAGAAGGGCTTCGCGGTGATCGCGACGGTTGCTGCGTTCCGCATCGCCAAGCGGTTGCGCAGCCTGCGCGTGCCGCGCGCGGTCTTCCAGGCGTACCGCCAGGGCAAGCGGGCAGAGTGGCTGATCGGCGCCGATTGGGAGAACCTGCTGAGCCAGCCGCTCGATGCGGTGCGCGCCCGGTTCAAGATCACGCCGCCGACCTGCTATCCGCGGATCCTCCCCGACCTGCGACGCATCATCGCCGCCGCCGGTCAAGCAGCTCAACCCGCGGCGCTGTAATCCGCCGCGGGGGGCGGCGCCCGTCGAGCGCGTGTTGCAAGGCGCAGCAGCCTCGGTCATTGTCGCCGCGAGCCGCAGCCGCCGGGAAGTGCCGGATCGGGCGAGCGGCGCAATGCATCCGCGAGAAGAGGACGCTCAATGACGCACCCTGACACCCGGTTGGCCGGCGTGTTGGCCGCCGCACTGATGCTCACAGGCTGCGTCGGCCCAATGGCCCCCGCGCCGCAATTGGTGCCGCCGCCGAGCTCGCCGGCCGCGATGTCTGACGACATGCGCTGCCGGCAATATGCCGACGCGCAGATCGCGCCGCTGCGCGACCAGGCCAACGCGAATACGGTCGGCAGCACGCTGCTCGGGGCCGGGCTTGGCGCTGCTCTCGGCGCGGCGGTCGGTGGCGGTCGCGGGGCCGGGATCGGCGCCGCGTCGGGCGCAGTGGTCGGCACCGGGGTCGGCGCCGCCAATGCGCAGAACGCCGCGATGGATCTCCAGCAGCGATACAACGCGTATTATGCGAATTGCATGGCCCAAGCTGGCCCGCCGCCGGGCATGGCTGCCCCGCCGCCGCCTCCTGCTGGTGCGCCGCCCCCGCCGCCACGCTATTAGAACCAGGACGCTGCGCCGCTGCGACTTGAAAACCCCTGCCTTTGGGAGGGCTTTTCATCGTGGCAGGGTACTACCTGAGCGCCGTGGTGTGGGCGATCAGCGCTGCCAGCAACACCAGCCACAGCACCCAGAGCGTCCCCCATACTACCGCCTTCCACGCGCCGCCGGCAGCATTGCGCGCGGCCTCGCGCCGGATCTCGTCCTCGATTTCCCGGTCCCATTGCCGGACGATGCGTTTGCTGTCGTGTTCCGTCACGCTGCGATTGCTCCCGCTGCCGTACTGAGCGCCGCAGGCCGGCCATCCTAGCCGTTTTTGAGGCTTTGGCGAATGCGACGGCTCGACGGGAGGCCCCGGCGCGGCGGGCCGCGCACCTCGTTCTCGCCAGGGTCGCGGGAGCGGTGTTAAATGTCGCAGGGCGCTGAGTGGGGCGTGACGATTCGGGGTGAAGCATGGCCAAGACGCGCGGCACCGGGCTGTTGATGGTGTGGGCCGATATCGACCCCGAGTTCGAGGCCGAATATCACCGCTGGTATGACGAAGAGCACATGGCCCACCTGCTCGCGGTGCCGGGGTTTCTGAGCGCCGGGCGCTATGTCGCGCTGAAGGGTGGCCCCAAATATCTCGCACTCTACGAGCTCGAGGCGCCGGACGCGCTGAAAAGTCCCGCCTTTCTCGACGGCGTCAGGTTCCGGCCCTCGGCGCGGCGAGTTCAGTATTCCGGCGGCACGATCGGCCGCAACTTTCTGAGCAACGGCTACCGCCAGATCTTCCCGGTGCACGGCAACCCGATCGAGCAGACCGCCGGGCCGGCGCCGTTTCTGCAGATGGGCCGGATCGACATCCCCGCCATGGTCGAGGAGGAGTTCAACGACTGGTACAACACGGCCTACATCCCGCCCTATCTGGCGGTGCCCGGCTGTCTCGGCGCGCGCCGCTATGTCGCGGTCGACGGCCAGCCCAAATATCTGACGCTCTACGAATTCGAGAACGCCGGCGTATCCGAGAGCGCGCCCTGGGACCGGGCCCGTGACAGCAACCCGTGGAGCAAACGCATCCGCGCCTTCATGCGCCACGATGTCGGCTCGCCCGGCGTCTATCGCCGCCTCTATCCGAAATGAGCGCCATGCTTGCCAATACCGATCCGAGCTTTCTGCCGGCTTATCGCCTCGCCGCCGAGATCGCGGCGCGCCGGCTGTCGCCGATCGCCGTCGTCGAGGCGCTGCTCGCGCGCATCGCCGCGCACGACGCGAAATTGCATTCGTTTATCGATGTCTATGGCGATGACGCGCGGCTCGCTGCCGAGGCGGCAGACAAGGCGATCCGCTCGGGCCACGCGGTGGGGCCCTTGCACGGCGTGCCGATCGCGCTAAAGGATCTGATCGATCTCGAAGGGCGGGTGACGACCGGCGGCTCGATGGTGTGGCGCGACCGCCGCTCGCCCGCAACCGCAACGCTGGCGCGGCGGCTGATCGCGGCCGGGATGATCGTCCTCGGCAAGACCCATACGGTCGAGTTCGCGATGGGCGGCTGGGGCACCAACCAGCATCTCGGCACCCCGTGGAACCCGTGGGATTTGGTCACCCCGCGCACCCCGGGTGGATCGAGCAGCGGCTCCGGCGTCGCGGTCGCGGCGGGGCTGGCGCCCTGGGCGATCGGCACCGATACCGGCGGCTCGGTGCGGCTGCCGGCTGCCTGGTGCGGGCTCAGCGGCCTCAAGACGACGATCGGGCGGGTCAGCACCTATGGCATCCTGCCGCTGGCGCCCTCGCTCGACACCCCGGGGCCGCTCGCCCGCTCGGTCGAGGACGCCGCCCTGCTCTACAGCGTGATGCAGGCAAGAGACCCGCTCGATCCGTGCACGCTGGCGGCGCCGCCGACCGACGATCCGCTAGCGGGCCTCAGGCGCGGCGTGCGCGGCCTCAGGCTGGCGCGGATGCCGGCGGCCGAGCGCGAGGGCTGCGCCGCCGAGATGCTCGCCGCCTACGATGCGGCTGTGGAGACGCTGGCGCGGCTTGGCGCCGAGGTCGTCGAGGTCACCCTGCCATGCCGTTTCGCCGACGCGACCGACATGACCGGCCGGATCATCGGCTCGGAAGCCTACCAGCTGGTCGGCGAGCTGGTCGACAACCCGGCCTTGCCCATCGATGACGCCGTTCGCCCGCGCATCCAGCTCGGCCGCGGCATCAGCGCCCGCGACTACCTCGCCGCGCTCGCCGAGCGCGACGCGCTGAAGCGGCGCTTCCTCGCCGCGCTCGACGGCGTCGACGCGCTCTTGACCCCGACGACGCAAACCGCGGCGATCCGCGTCGACTCGGTCGACCAAGCGACGACCCCGGCGCATTTCACCCGGCTCGTCAATCTATTGGAGCTGTGCGCGCTCTCCGTACCCGACGGCTTCACCCAGACCGGGCTGCCATTGTCGCTGCAGATCGTCTGCCGGCCCTATGACGAGGTCACGGCGCTGCGCATCGGCTGGGCCTATCAGCAAGCGACCGACTGGCACGAGCGCCACCCGCCCGGGCTGGACGCATAGAGGCCCTTCCCCGATGTGCGGCCGCTTTGTCCAGAAAACCCCGCTCGGCGAGATCCGGGTTTTGTTCGAGACCCAGAACCCGGTGCCGAACGCGGCGCCCCGCTACAATGCCGCGCCGACCGACAACCTCGCAGTGGTGCGCTACAACCCGCAAACCCGGGCGCGCTCGCTCGATCTGTTGCGCTGGGGGCTGGTGCCGCTATGGGCGAAGGACCCCTCGTTCGGGCCGAAATGCATCAACGCGCGCTCGGAAACCATCGCCACCAACAAGATCTTTCGCGACGCGTTCGAGCGGCGCCGCTGCCTCGTCCCGGCCGACGGGTTCTACGAATGGCAGAAGCAGGGCGGCGCCACCCAGCCCTATGCGATCGTGCCGCAAGAAGGCGCGATCTTCGCCTTCGCCGGCCTCTGGGAGCGCTGGCGAAACCCGGCCGATGCCAGCATCCTGCGCAGCTTTACGATCGTCACCGGCCTGCCCAACCCGCTGTGCCGCCCGATCCATGAGCGGATGCCGGTGATCCTCCCGAAAGCGGCCTGGCCGCTGTGGCTCGGCGAAGCCGAGGCGAGCCCCGACGAGCTGTTGGCGCTGCTGCGGCCTTATCCCGAGGAGCTGATGTGCGCCTACCCGATCGGGAAGGCGGTCGGCAACGTGAAGAACGACGAGCCCGGGCTCATGGAGCCGGCGGCAACCGCATCGTAGCCCCCCGTGGAGAGAGATTGCGGCTTAATCTCAGCGGACACCGCGCGCTATTGTCCTGATCGGGTAAATTCGCTGCATTCCTTTTTCGTAACGGGCGGAAGCCGGAGCGATCGCGGTTGGCTCCCTCCCCCTCGATGCCCTCGATGGGGGAGGGCCGGGGTGGGGTGATGTTGCCGCCCGACACACGTCGCCGACTTGCGGCGCACCACGATCACCCCCTCCCAAACCTCCCCCATCGAGGGGATGGTTTCTGGCCGCTACCCAAACCGCCGCTTGAGAAAATCGCGGACATCCCCGGCGCAGCGGTCGGGGACGGCATCGCAGATGTTGTGCGGCAGGCCGTCATAGACCCGGAACTCGACATCGCCGAGGGTGTGGAACGGCTCATAATTGGCGACCTCGCCGACGGTCTCGGCTCCAGGGACGACAACAAGCGTCGGACAGCGGATGCGGGCGACCTCATCGCTCCAATCATAGCTCGCCATCAGCAGCACGAATTTGGCGATAAAGGCCGGGTCGTTCCGGCTCGCCTCGTCGAGAAACCAGTTGACCAGGCCGGGATCGGAATCGGCCGGCAGCCGGTCGCGGATCGTCTCGGCGAGAAAGCCGCGCAGCCCCTTCGCCTGGATCTGCGGGATCCAGCTTGGCGCCTGGCTCTGCTTGAGCCCCGGGGTCGAGCCGAACAATGCGAGGCTCCTTACCCGCTCGGGCCGGGTCATCGCCATTTGCTGGCCGAGATAGCCGCCCGCCGAATTGCCGACGATATGCGTGCTCTCGACGTCGAAATGGTCGAGCAGCTCCGCAACATCTGTCACCAGCCGGTCGAGCGCGAGGGGCGCTTCGGCCGGCGGCACCTGCGAGCTTCCATGGCCGCGCAGATCGAGCCGCACCACCCGGTACTCGCGGGCGAGATGCGGGACCCAGCCGAAATAGCGCCGCGCGCTGCCCATCGCCGCGTGCAACAGGAGGAGGGTCGCCGGGCGCCGCCACGGATCGGTGAAATCGTCGACGTAATAGGCGAGCGACAACCCGTCGCTGGTCGTGAAGCTCGCGGTTTTGGTCATTGTGCCGCTTCGGCCCGCGCCGGGCCGAGCGTCGCCATGAACTCGATCAGATGGGGCTTCCACAGCTTCGCGTAGTAATGGCTGAAATGGCCGTGCGTTTCGGGGCCGGCCGGGATCAGCACATAGCGGCCGTGCTTGACGCGTTTCATCGCGCGCTCGACGGTGCCGAGCTCGGGCGGGTTGGCGTGGTCCTCGGCGTCGTTGATCAGCAGCACCCGCGCCGCGATCTTGTCGAGATCGGGCTCGGGGTTGTAGTCCTGGATCGCCTCGATCGCCCAGAGCTGGTTGTTGGCGTCGCCCTTGGCCGCCTCCTCCAGCCGGCGCGCGTAGAGCGCGTTGGCGGCGGCGAGGGTTGGCGCCATTTCCTGGATGCGGGTCGGGCTTTCGGTGCCAAAGTTGCCGGCGGCGCTGTAGATGTAATGCCGCGGGTTTTGCTCGTAGAAGCCGCCGTTCCAATCCGGGTCGTGGCGGATCGCCTCGGCCGCGGCGCGGCGGCTGAGCCAGTTGCGCCCGCTGATCTCGACCGGCTGGCACGACAGCGGGATGACGCCGTCCATCAGGTCGGGGTACATCTCGGCCCACATCCAGGCGTGCATGCCGCCCATCGAGCTGCCGATCACCAGGCGCAGATGGCCGACGCCGAGGCCTTCGGTCACCAGCCGGTACCCCGATTCGACCATGTCGCGATAGCGGTAGTGCGGGAATTTGCCCTTGAGGCCGTCGGACGGCTTACTCGACCCGCCACGGCCGATCGCGTCCTGCATGATGATGAAATAGTGCCGCGCGTCGAGCGGCTGGCCCGGCATGAACAGCTCCTCGGCGAGCGTAGGGCGCAGCCAGTTCGCCCCGGTCCCGGTGTTGCCCTGCAGCAAAAGGACGCCATTGATGATCTTCCCCGCCGCGTCGCGCCGCGCGACGCCCATCGAGCGGTAATGCAGCCGCAGCTCCGGCAGGGTTTCGCCCGATGCAAAGACGTAGTCCTTGATGATGAAATCGGCTTCCTGGTAATTCGGCCAGCTCGTGGCGGGCTCGGTCGTTGGCATCGGCAGATCCTCCCTGTTGGACCGAAATCGCTTTCCCTCCAATGACGCCGTCAGGTTGTCATTGCGAGCCGAGCGACGCAATCTCCCGGCGGCGGGCCAATCGCTCTCCTTGCGTCGCAGGAGAGGCGGCACACATATTTTGCCCTGATCGATCGCTCGGACTCGATGTCGTACATTCGAACCTGTGGCAAAATCGATACCCCGGCCGTCGATCTTCGATGATTTCGAATATCTTGGTGCCGTTAGGGGCGAGCGGCGTTGGCGCAGCGATGGAGGGAGGCGGCTGTACACATGGGACTCGTTGCACGGGGAGGTCGAGGTGTACAACGCCAGGGAAGGCACCTCGGCGTGCTCGATCCCGTAACGGGCGCATGGGTTAAACCGGCCGTTCCGGGGAGAACAATCGATGTCTAGCCAGCAGACATTTATGGAGCTCTGTCTTGCAGGAAAAGTTTGTTCAGACAACATTGATGATTTTATTGAGCGATGGCACGCGAACCCGGGAGAAAGTGAGCTTCACGATTACTTGGGAATGACGGAAGAAGAATATGCATTGTGGTTACGGGTTCCGGATGCGCTGCCCTACATAATCAAGGCGCGGCGTGAAATGCAGCCGTTGACCGATGCCGTTGTCCACGGCTACCGCGATTTGCGCCACGCCGCGCGATCGGATGACCAATCTAAGATCGCCCGTCTGAGGCAATGGCTTAAGGCAAAGGGCGAGGCGATTTGACCCGCCATTAGCCACGTCCAAATTCGGCCCTCCCGAAATAATGCTCAACCGATTGAAACTGGCGAGGAGCGTCGCCGCGAGCGCCTTTCTGTGTTGCGCTACACCAGGGTGGTGGAGCGGAGCGGCGCAGGCGCAATCCCTCTTGCCGTGCGGGCCGTTCACCGGGGATGTCGTCGCCGCCCCCGAGCCGCGCCAAGCCCGCTGGCCGGTGCAGGAGTTCGAAAAGATCAATGCCGCGGTCAAAACCCAGCCGCACCGGGTGCTGTTTCTTGGCGATTCGCTGACCGAGCGGTTCGACGAGGAGATATGGCGCCTGCACATGGCACCGCGCGGCGTCTTGAATGCCGGAGTCAGCGGCGACCGCACCGAGCATCTGCTCTGGCGCCTCCAGCATGGCAACCTTGATGGGCCGCCGCCCGCCGGGGTCGTGGTGCTGATCGGCACCAACGATCTCGGCTATGAGCGGTCGCCCGCAATCGTGGCCGAGGGCATCCGTGCCGATCTCCAATATCTGCGGCAGCACCTGCCAGGCGCGCGCATCGGGCTGTTGGGCCTATGGCCGCGCGCCATGTGGCCCGACGCCCCGCTGCGCGGCGCGATTATCGCGGTCAACCGGATGATCAAGAATTGCGGCGATGATCACGCGGTCGTCTATGCCGATATCGGCGGCCTGCTGCTCGATCGCGAGGGCCGCCTCACCCCGGAAATCTCGCCCGACCGGCTGCATTTCAGCGGGCTCGGCTACGCAAGGCTCGCGCCGAAGCTCGATGCGCTGATCGACCGGCTGCTCGCCGGCCGGTGATCCCTGCGAGCGTTGCGGCGGTTGTTTTACCGGCGCGGGCGATTATGCTGCGCCGCCCTCCGTTCGACAGGTGACCCATGGCGCACGGCTATCATTTTTTCATGAACCCGGGACCGACCAACATCCCGGATCGCATCCTGCGGGCGATGGACCGCGGCGCGATCGACTTTACCGCGGCGCAGTTCCGCGCGATTTCCGAGGAATGCTTCGCCGGGCTGAAGCGGGTCTTCAAAACCAACGAGACGATCCTCGCCTATGCCGCGACCGGGCACGGCGCGTGGGAGGCGGCGCTGGTCAATCTGTTCTCGCCGGGCGACAAGCTGCTGGTCGTCGAGAGCGGCTTCTTCTCGCTGAACTGGGGGATGCGCGGCGAAGCGTTCGGGCTCGAGGTCGAGACGCTGCCCAACGATTGGCGCCGCCCGGCCGACCCGGCGCGGCTGGAGGCTCGGCTGCGCGAGGACAAGGAGCATAAGATCAAGGCGGTGCTGCTGGTGCACAGCGAGACCTCGACCGGCGTCGTCAACCCGGTCGCCGCGCTGCGCCGCGCGATCGATGCGGCTCGCCATCCCGCGCTCTACCTCGTCGACACGATCTCCTCGCTCGCCTCGATGGACTTCCGCACCGATGAATGGGGTGTCGATGTCGTCGTCGCCGGTTCGCAGAAGGGGCTGATGCTGCCGACCGGCATGGCCTTCACCGCGATCAGCGCCAAGGCGATCGCCGCCGCCGCGCAAGCCAAATTGCCGCGGGTCTATTGGGACTGGAAGCGCCTGATGGGCGAGGCCTCGCAAGCCTATTGGAACGGTACCGCGCCGGTGCATTTCTTCTACGGCCTGCAGGAGGCGCTGCGCATGCTGGAAGAGGAGGGGCTCGACAGCGTCTTTGCCCGCCACCATCGGCTGGCCGAGGCGACGCGACGCGCGGTGCGCGCCTGGCGGCAGAATGACGGGCCGGAGGTCTATGCGCTCGAGCCGGGGGCGCAATCGAACACGATCACCGCTGTCTTGGTGCCGGAAGGCTGCGATGCCGATCGGGTGCGGCAGACCGCTCTTGACCGCTTCAACGTGTCGCTCGGCGGCGGGCTCGATCGCCTGCGCGGCCGGGTCTTTCGCATCGGCCATATGGGCGATCTCAACGAGCCGATGCTGCTCGGCACGATTGCCACGGTCGAGATGGTACTCGATCTCGTCGGCATTCCGCATGGCAAGGGCGGCGTCCAGGCGGCGATGGATTACCTGGAGGGCGACTCCTAGCCCCGTTGCAGCGGCGGACCGGGGCCGCTATATACCCGGCCTTGCCGGTGGGCTTTTCCCAGGGGTTCGCGCGATGAAGGAAGGCATTCACCCGGATTATCACGACATCACGATCGTGATGACCGATGGCAGCACCTATCCGACGCGCTCGACCTACGGCAAGGCGGGCGATACGTTGCGCCTCGAAATCGACCCGAAATCGCACCCGGCCTGGACCGGCGGTCAGCAGCGCCTGCTCGACACCGGCGGCCAGCTCGCCCGCTTCAACCGGCGCTTCCAGGGGTTCGAGCGCAAGGGCTGAAGGGTTGGGGGCCGGCCGAACGCGGCCCAGACCCTGTTAAGCACTGTACACGCCCGAGTGCCAACAGCTCTCTTGACCCAGCCTTCCGCGTGACTATCTAAGCTATGTGCGGTCGCCCGCTGCGGGGCCGCGCACAGCAGAACTGGCCCGGGCCGATCAGGCAGGGCCGCAACCCATGTTGCTCACTGGAGGATATGGCTATGGATCGCTTTGATTTCTCTCCACTGTTCCGTTCGACGATCGGCTTTGATCGGATGGCTCGCCTGGTCGATGCGGCGACCCGCGTCGACAGCACGGCGCTCTCCTACCCGCCTTACAACATCGAAAAGACCGGTGAGGATTCCTACCGGCTGACGATGGCGGTCGCTGGGTTCGCGCAGAACGAGCTCGACATCACCGTGCACGAGAACACACTGATCGTGACCGGCAAGTCTGAGAAGGAAGACGAGAACGGCCGCTACCTGCATCAGGGGATTGCGCGGCGCGCCTTCGAGCGGCGGTTCAGCCTGGCCGACCACCTCAAGGTTACCGGCGCGAGCATGGATAACGGTCTCTTGCACGTCGACCTGGTGCGCGAGGTGCCCGAGGCGATGAAACCGCGCCAGATCAAGATCGGCACGGTCGAGACCCCCCAGCCGAAGGCGGTCGAGCAGAAGGCCGCCTAACCCCGCCGCCGCAACCGCGGCACGGAATCGTGAAACGCCCCCGGGAAACCGGGGGCGTTTTTCATTGCGGGATCACGGCCCGTCATCCCGGATGTTCGGTGAGCCATTGCTTGGCGTCTTGGTTACCGCCTGCCGACGCCTTTTGCATCCATGCTCGCGCCTGGCTCAGATCCTGCGCTGCACCCCAGCCGTTCGCGTAGAGCGACCCGAGATTGTATTGTGCATTGGCATTCCCCTGGTCGGCGGATTTGCGAAACCAGCTCATCGCCTCGGCATAGTCCTTCGCCACGCCCAAGCCGTTTTGGTACAGCCAGCCGATGTTGTTCAGCGCGGTGATATTTCCCTGGCCGGCGGCCTTGCGATACCAGTTCAGTGCCTCGGCATAATCCTTCGTGACGCCCTGGCCGTTTTGGTGCAACGAGCCGATGTTGTTTGTGGCGGGGGAGTAGCCCTGGTCGGAGGCTTTGCGATACCAACCCATCGCCTCGGCGTAGTCTTTTGCGACGCCCCAGCCATTCGCATAAAAGTACCCCATCTCGAATTGCGCGACAGAATCACCCTGATCGGCTGCCTTGCGAAACCAGTTTATGGCCTCGACATAGTCCTTCGGCACACCCGACCCATCCCGGTAAAGCAACCCGATTTGCCGTTGTCCGGAGGCATTTCCCTGGTCGGCCGCCTTGCGGTACCAGCGCATCGCCTCGGCATAATCCTGTGCGACACCTTGGCCGGTCTGGTACTGAAACCCAAGATTGGTCTGCCCGAACGTGTTTCCCTGATCGGCGGATTTGCGGAGCCAGGTCACCGCCTGGGCATGATCCTGCGCAACCCCCCAGCCGCTTCGGTACATCCGGCCGAGGTTGTTCTGCCCGCTGGAGTTCCCGTGGTCGGCGGCCCTGCGATACCAGTTGATCGCCTCGACATAGTCTTTCGCCACGCCAAAGCCGTTTTCGTACAGCCAACCGATATTGTCCTGCGCGGCGGAATTTCCCTGGTCGGCGGCCTTGCGAAACCAGGTCATCGCGGCGGCATAGTCCTTCCCCACGCCCAAGCCGTTGGCATAGAGATAGCCAAGATTGTCCTGCGCGGAGGAATTTCCCTGGTCGGCGGCCTTGCGGAACCAACTCGCCGCCTGGACATAATCCTGCGCGACGCCGCGCCCGCTCCGGTACAGTAGTCCTATATCGGTTTGCGCCGGAGCGTACCCCTGCCCGGCGGCTCGCTGAAACCACGTCATCGCCTGGGCGTAATCCTGAGGCACACCCCAGCCGTTCAGGTACAACGCCCCGAGGACGCTCTCGCCGCGAGGGTTCCCCTGATCGGCGGCCTTGCGGCCCCAATTCATGGCCTCGGCATAGTCCTTTGTGACGCCCCAGCCAAAAGCGTACAAACGCGCCAGATTGGCTTCGCCCTGCGCGTCGCGTTGATCGATCGCCTTGCGGTACCATCTCGCGGCCTCGGCGAAATCCCGCGCGACGCCCAACCCACCCTCGTAAAGATCGCCGACCCCGACCTGAGCCGACGCGTCGCCGCGGTCAGCTGCGTCGCGGTACCAGCGCATTGCCTCGGCATAATCTCTGCGGTCGAGCGCTGCCTTGCCTTTCTGCGATGCCTCGGCCGCCGAGATTTTCGTGGGCGTAACCGGGGCAGGGCTGGGAGCCGGTTTGGGGTCGACCCCGATTGCGGGGTGTCCCGGGCCGAGATTGCCGGACCACCACCACACCGCTGCAGCGATCACGAGTACACCAATTGGGCCCCCGACGAGTGCGGCGCGCGGCAATATCGCGCGCGGGGATGCCGGCACACTCGGCTCTGACTGGCGCGCGGATGCGGCGGGTTGGGGTGCGCTCGGTGGGGGTGCCGGAGGCTGCGGCGGCTCGATGGTTTCAGCCGGCGGCTGCGGCACCGCGGTAGGTGGTTCGCTGGCGGCCGGTTCCGGAGCGACGCCGACCATGCCCAGTTGGCGCACGACGCGCTGGATCGCGCTTTCCCAGTCTTCGAAAAAATCGATCCATTGCCGGGTCGCCAACTCGTACTCGAATGCTTCCTCAGGCGTGACGTCTTCGACCCGCACCGGGATTACGGCAAGGTGGCTCTGGCCGGCCAGGACGAGCTCTTTTTTGATTTCGTCCGAGTTGTTGGAATTGGCCGAGAACACCAGAATCATCACCTTCGCGGCGCGGATCGCGCGCACGATCGACACCTGAAAGTTCTCGCCCGGGCCGATATCCCGACTGGAAATCCAGCATTTCAAGCCACGATTTTCCAGCGCCTCGCAGATCGTCTGCGCGACGGTACGGTCCTTGGTGGAGTAGCTGATGAAGATCGGGGTGCTCATGGCACCCGCTATCGTAGACCTTGGGCTCTGGCGCCTCAACCGTCGTGCGGGCGCGTTCTCGTTTCAGGGCCAGCGATAGATGACTGTCGGGTACCCGAGAACCGGATGCGCCTCGGCCTTGCTCCGGGTGAAGCCGTTTCGCTCATAGAAGCGACAGGCTCGGGTGTTCGCCGCCGCTGTTCGCAGCCAAATCCCGGTCGGCAGCTGCTCCTTCGCGAAATCGAGCAAGGCGCGGCCGACCCCCTTACCTTGCTCCTCCGGCAGAACGAATATCTGGTCGAGGCAACCGGCCTGCGGTTTGAGGGCGAGAAACCCGACCAACCGTCCGCCGTCCCAGGCCAGATGCACGACCCACCCCGTCGCCATCTCGCAGACGATGCGCTGGTGGCTGAGCGCATAGAGTTCGGCCTCGGCGGGTTCGAGAGCAACGCTGAGCCCGGTCGAGCGCCAGCTTGCCATCCACAACCACGCGGTCGCGCCGCGGTCCTTGTCGCGATAGGGACGGATCTCGATCAAGCCGCGCTCTAGAAATCGGGTTTCGGCAAGGGCCGCAGCGGGGCGCGGATCAAGAGCGGCGCCGGCCCCTCCTCGTCGGCTGCCGCCCAGCCCCATTCGAGCAATGGCCAGGCCGTGCGGGCAAAGCCGAGAATGCGCTCGACCAGGTCCGGCGACTGCATCTCGTCGTCGCGCAGCCGGGCGTGGGTGGTGAACGACTTCCAGCAGACGTAGTCGGCCACCGCCGTGCCGCCGGCCGCCTCGAACCCGCGTGGCGGGCGGCTCAACCGCTGGTCGCTGGCGATGGCATGACCCGCAGCGGCGAGCCGGCCGGCCATCGCCAGAAAGCCGTCGGGGTCGCCGAGGATGGCGTGCCGCAAGCGAGCCAAGAGACCCGGCTCGGGATGCCAGAAGCCGGCCGCTACCATCGACTCGCCCGGCGCCAGATGGAGGTAGAGGAGGCCGGGGTCGCGCTTGTTGCCGGAGCGCGTCAGCACCGCGCCGGCATGCGTCTTGTAGAGCCGCTTGTCGGGCGAAAATCGCACATCGCGGTAGATGCGGAAGATGCTGCGCTGTGGGTCGCCGGCCAGCGGCAATCCGGCTTCTTTCAGCGCCGCCGCGACTGCGACGATCAGGTGTCGCAGCGGCGCCAGCACTTCGGTCTCGTAGACCGCTTTCTTCGGCCGGAACCAGACCGGGTCGTTGTGCTCGCTCAACTCCTTGAAGAAAGTGAAAGCCGCTGGCCGAAACCCCGGAAACACGGCGCTGGCCAATGTCATCGCCTCCCCAGCCTCACGCGCCGCGGTGGGCGTAGACGAAGAACTCGCGGTTGCCGGCCGGACCCTGGATCGGGCTCTCCGTGACCCCAGTCACCCGCCAGCCGGGTTGCCTCTCGATCCAGAGAGCGATCCGCTCGCAGACCGCCTGGTGGACGGCCGGGTCGCGCACGACCCCGCCCTTGCCGACTTCCTTTGGGCCGGCCTCGAATTGCGGCTTGATCAGGGCCACCAGGGCGGCCGTCTCGGCGGCCAGCGCGAGCGGCGCTGGCAACAAGGTTGCCAGCCCGATAAAGCTAGCATCGCAGGTGATCAGATCGATCGCCTCGGCGATCGCGGCGCGCGTCAGATAGCGCGCGTTGATCCCCTCGTGCACGATGACCCGCCGGTCCTGGCGCAATTTCCAGGCGAGCTGGCCGCGCCCGACATCAACGGCGTGCACCCGCGCCGCGCCGCGCGCGAGCAGCACGTCGGTGAAGCCGCCGGTTGAGGCGCCGATGTCGAGCGCGGTCGCGCCGCTGGCATCGATCGCGAAGTGGTCGAGCGCGAATGCCAGCTTGACGCCGCCGCGCGACACCCAGGGATGGTCGCGGCCCGCGACCGCAAGCGGGGTTTCCGGGGCAAGCGCGGTGCCCGGCTTGTCGATCCGCCGCCCGTCGGCCGATGCCAGACCGGCCAGGATCAGCGCTTGCGCCTTCGTCCGGCTCTCGGCGAGCCCGCGGTCGACAAGAAGCTGGTCCGCCCGCCGCTTTGCCACCGACCGAACGAGCGGCCCGGCCGACGCCGACACTCAGCCGCAGGCGACGCAGTAGCAGTCGCGCACGCCTTCGGGCAGCCGGCTCTCGCTCCAACTCTTGCCGCCATCTTGCGTGCCGAACACCTGGCCGACCCGCGAGACGGCATAGACCTGGTTCGCGTCTTTTGGATGCGGGATCACCCCCATCATCGTCGCATCGGCCTTGATGCCGTGGTCGAAACGCTTCCAGGTCTTGCCGACATCCTCGCTCCGGTAGACCGAGCCGTCGGTGCTGCGTGCCGCCGGGCTGAGCGCGGCATACATGATTTTGGCGTCGAGCGGCGAAGTGCGGATGTCGCGGCCGTAGGTCAATGGCGAGAATTTGCCGATCTCCATGTCGACCCAGTGCTCGCCGCGGTCGGCGCTGCGGAACAGCCCCATGCGGTTGGCGAGGAACACGGTGCCGGGCGCCGCGGCGCTGCACGCCAGCGCATGGCCGTCGAGCATGCCTTCGATCTCCGTCTGGCTGCCGATCCGGCTGCGGTATTTCGGCTCCTCGCAGAACCGGATCAGGTCGGCGGTGCAATCCTGCCAGCTCTCGCCGGCGTCACGGCTGCGCATCGCGCCGTTCGCCTCCATAGTGGCGTAGATCTCGTCGGGATGGTTGGGATCGACGTCGAGCCGCATGACGCGGCAGGCAAACGCCATGTGGACGCGGTTGGGCAAGCCGGGATCCTTGGTCAGCTGCCAGCTGTCGCCGCCGTCATCGCTGCGGTAGACGGCGATCGGCGTCGCCCCGGCGTAGATCCGCTTTGGGTTTTTCGGATGGATCAGCACCGACCAGATGTCAGGGTCGCCGCCCGGCAGCGTCAGCTTTTCGAACCGGCCACCGCGGTTGCTGCTGCGGTAAAGCCCCTTGGTGCTGCCGACAAAGACCGTGTCGGCGTCGCCGGGCGGCAGTGTGATCGCATGGACCTCGGCGTCGTCCGGAAGCCCGCAGCCGAGCTTCTGCCATTTCTTGTCGCCGACTTCCTGGCGAAAGATGCCGCTCAGCCCGCCGCTGTGCGTCATGCCGACCGTGCCCGCCACGCCGGCGTAAACATGGGTTGTGCCCGCCATGGTTTTCCTCCTGTCTCCGATGAAATCCGTGATCAGCCGCAGGCGATCGCGTAGCAATCGCCGACACCCTCGGGCAATCGGCGCTCGACCCAGCTCTCGCCACCGTCCCGCGTGCCGAAGACTTGTCCGGCCTTCGAGATACCATAGACCCGCCGCGGGTCGCGCGGGTGGATCGTGACCCCCATCATCGTCGCATCGGCCTTGACCCCGCGGTCGAACCGCGTCCAGGTCTTGCCGACATCCTCGCTCTTGTAGATCGCCCCGTCGCTGCTGCGGAAGGCCGGGCTCAGCGCGGCGTAGAGCACCTTGGGGTCGTGCGGCGAGACGCGCAGGTCGCGGCCATAGGTCATCGGCGAGAAGTGGCCGATATCGATGTCCTGCCAGCGCGCCCCGCCATCGTCGCTGCGAAAAAGGCCCATGCGGTTGGCGAGGAACACGGTGCCGGGCGCCGCAGCGCTGCACGCCAGCGCATGGCCGTCGAGCATGCCTTCGATCTCGGTTTGGCTAACGATCCGGCTTTTGTATTTTTCCTGCGCGGCGAAGGGGAGGAGCCCCGTCGTGCAATCCTCCCAGCTCTCGCCGCGATCGCGGCTCCGCATCGCGCCGTTGGCTTCGATGCAGGCATAGACGTCATCCGGCCGGGCGGGGTCGACATCGAGACGCATCACGCGGCACGCAAACGTCATGTGGACCCGGTCGGGCAGCCCCGGATCGGGCAGTGTCTTCCATCGCTCGCCGCCATCATCGCTGCGGTAGACCCCGGTTGGCCCGAAGCCGGCATAGATCGTGCGTCGGTCCGTTGGATGGATCGTGATCGACCACACATCGGCGGCGGGATCGGGCAGCGCCAGACGCCGCCAGAGTACGCCGCGATCGGTGCTGCGATAGCCGCCCTTGGTGGTGCCGATGAAGACGATATCGGGATGGTCCGGGTGGACGGTGATCGCGTGGATTTCGGTTCCGTCCGGGAGGCCGTCGGTCAACGCCTCCCAGCCCTCATCGCTCGCGGCCCGGCGAAAGACGCCGCCCTTGCCACCCTCCGCCGACCGCACCGCCCCGGCATATACATGGAACAATTCCGCCATGCTGGCCTCCCGCGCTGGGCTTCGATTATACGGGCGCGATCATACGCCTCTCTGCGGCATTGTCACAAAGCTTCGCCGATCGGTTATGGTGCGCGCCGATTTCGGGGAGAAGAGCATGAGCGATCGTGCAACACGGGAGCGGCGTCGGATTGGCCGCAACGGGCTGGAGGTTTTGGCGGTCGGGCTCGGCTGCATGTCCTTGTCCGGGACCTACGGGACCAGCGACGACAGCGCGGCGATCCCGTTTCTGCACCGGGCGATCGAGCTTGGCGTCGATTTTCTCGACAGCTCGGACGCCTATGGCCTGGGCCAGAATGAGGAAGTGCTTGGCCGCGCGTTGAAGGGGAGGCGCGAGAAGGTCGTGCTCGCCACCAAATTCGGCCAGGACCGCCGTTCCGGCGGCGTCAACGGCCGTCCTGAATATGTCCAGCAGGCGTGCGAGGCGAGCTTGAAGCGCCTCGGCGTCGATGTCATCGACCTCTATTACCAGCACCGGGTCGATCCGGCGGTGCCGGTCGAGGACACGGTTGGCGTGATGAGCCGGCTCGTCGAGCAGGGGAAGGTGCGTTTTCTCGGATTGTGCGAGGCGCGGCCCGAGCGCATCCGGCGCGCCCATGCGGTCCACCCGATCGCCGCGGTGCAGAGCGAATTCTCGCTGCTCTACCGCGAGGTGGCGGACGAGACGCGCGCGACGACGCGCGACCTCGGCATTGCCTTTGTCCCCTATTCGCCGCTCGGCCGCAGCCTCCTCGCCGGTGTCATCCCCGATTTTGCCAACCTCTCTGAAGGCGACACCCGACGCCGGCACCCGCGCTTTGAGGGCGAGAATTTCGGGCGGAACCGCGCGCTCGTCGAACGCGTCGAGGCGATCGCCGCCGACAAGCGCTGCACGGTCGCGCAGCTCTCCCTCGCCTGGCTCCTGGCGCAGGGCCCCGACGTGATCCCGATCCCGGGCACCAAGCGCATCGAACGGGTCGAGGAGAATTTGGCCGCGCTCGACGTTCATCTGACCCCGGATGAGGTCGAGAGCATCGCCGAGGCCGTGCCGGTCGGCGCCGCCGCCGGTCTGCGCTACCCCGAGGGCGGCATGAAGGGTGTGTATATTTAACTCGCCAGATCAGTATGGCCGGTATGGCGCGCGCCAATAAGGCGCGGGCATGCCGTAGGGAGGCGGCGCCATCGCGATTTGGGTCGGCGCGCGCATCGGCATTCCGGGGTAGGGGCCAGGGGGAGCAGCGACGATCGCTCCGGATCGCAGTCCAACCGCATGCACCACGGTTCGAGGATGGTGATCCGGGGTCGCCTTGGCCAGCCGGCGCGCGGGCCTTCGGGCCAAATGTTTTGGGCTGGCGCTCGGTGAGGTAAGCGCGGCGGTGACCTCCCGCGGTCGCGCGATGGCGGGAGGCGCCGGCGCGGCTGGCGAGGTGATCGCGGCCTGCATCGGTGTTGCCGCGGGCGGTGCGATCGGGCTGGCCGGTCCGATCCCCGCCGAGATACTCGGCAGCGATGGCGGCACGGGGAGGGATGCGGCGAGGAGAGTGCCGACGGTCCCGATCGCGACGACCGGTAGGAACCACAGGCCGAACTTCATCTCTTGCCTCACTAAGTCTTCAGGATCGGATCAAAAGAGAGACGGCGGTACCTATGTCGATCCGATGATTTTGCAGAAACGCTCGGGCATCGGCAAATATTCCTGAGAGATACGAGTGTACCAACACGGACATCCCCCGGGCCGGCAAATTGGTTACCCCGCGAATTCCGGAACCCGGTAGTAGACCCAGACGAGATTGGCCGCCATCACCGCAGCGGTCAAAAGGAATACCCAGCTGAGGCCGAACGAGGCGGCGATGGCGCCGCCCATCAGCGGGCCCAACGAGTTGCCCATGAACATTGCCGAAGACGTCATGCCGTAAACCGCGCCGCGATCGGCGCGGGAGACGAGGCGCCCGACCAGTGCGTTCGCGGTCGGCAGCAGCCCGCCGATGAACAGCCCGACCGCGAAGCGTTCGGCGGTGAACAGCCAATAATTGCTGGTGAAGGCCTGCGGCAGCGTCATCAACGTGCCACCCAACAGGCAGATCAGGAGCACGCGGCGATAGCCGATCCGGTCGCTGCGATTACCGAGAAACGGCGCCGAGATGACGTTGGCGAGACCGGTGATCGAAAACGCGATGCCGGCCAGGGTCGCAATATTCGGCGCCACGCCGACCATCTCCTTGACATAGAGGGTGACGATCGGCTGCACCGTGCGCACCCCGAACTGCGCCATCAGCAAGACAAAAAACAGCGCGAGGAGGGCCGGCGTCGTGACCAGCGCAACCAGGCCGCTGAGCGTCGAGCGGCCGCGGTCGCCGCGGGCAGGGCGAGTGAATTCCTCGTGCACGGTGAACCAGGCCAGCGCCATCGTCAGGAAAATCATCGCCGCGGTGACGTAGAACGGGATGCGATAGCTGCCGGTCAGATCGGCAAGGATCCCGCCGATGAGCGGCCCGATCAGCGAGCCGACGAGCTGGCCGGTATAGAGCCAGCCCAGCGAATACCCGAGCCGCTCTTCCGGCACTTGGCTCGCGACCAGCGAGATTGCCGCGGTGGAAAACCCGGCGAACACGCCCATCAGCGCGCGGCAGCCAAAGAACTGCCAGACATTGCCGGCGGCGCCCATCAGCGCCGTGAAGAGGCCGATCGCCAGGCTCGAACGCAGCAGCATCAATTTGCGGCCATGCCGGTCGGCAAGCTGACCCCACAAGGGCGAGGCAAAGGCGGCGACAAACGAGGTGGTGCCGTTGAGCACGCCGGCCCAGATGTCGATCGCCTTGTCGCTCTCGACGCCGAGCACCGGCAGAAACAAGGGCAGGATCGGCGTCAGCATCGAATTGGCGACCGTCATCACGAACTGGATGCCGACCATCGCCCACAAGGTGTATTGCCAATAGGGCGCGGCGCCCCCCGCGGCGGCGGATTGGACCTCTGCTTCCCTCGCGGTGCCCTGCTCGGCCATGCCCTCAGCCTGTTTGTTCCGCCCCATTGTAATGCGCAACAGCGGCGGGCATCATTCCGCAAGGCGCGCAACCGTCATGCCAAGAGGAAGAACATCGATGAAATTCGGCATCTTCTACGAGCTGCAACTGCCGCGCCCGTGGCTGCCCGGCGGCGAGTTAGAGCTCTATCAGAACGCGCTCGACCAGGTCGAGCTGGCCGACCGGCTCGGCTACGATTACGCCTGGGAGGTCGAGCATCATTTCCTGGAGGAATATTCGCACTCGCCGGCGCCCGAAGTGTTTCTCGGCGCCGCCAGCCAGCGCACCAAGCAGATCCGCCTTTGCCACGGTATCATGCAGCTGACGACGACCCACCCGGCGCGCTGCGCCGAGCGGATCGCCGCGCTCGACCTGGTCAGCGGCGGCCGGGTCGAGTTCGGCACCGGCGAGAGCGCCAGCATCACCGAATTGCAGCCCTTTGGCGTCGCCTTCGACGAAAAGCGGGCGATCTGGGAGGAGGCGATCCGGGCGATCATCCCAATGTTCAAGGATGGCGGCTGCGAGCATCACGGTAAATATTTCGACATGCCGCTGCGCAACGTCGTGCCGAAGCCGGTGCAGAAGCCGCACCCGCCCTTATGGTGCGCCTGCTCGCAGCTCGAAACGATCGAGATGGCCGGGCGCCGCGGTCTCGGCGCGCTCGCCTTCCAGTTCCTCTCGGCCGATGCGGCGAACGCATGGGTGCACGCCTATTACAACGCCTTTACCAAGCGCCTGGAAAAGCTAGCAGATTACGCGACCAACCCGAACCTCGCGCTGACCAGCTATTTCATGTGCGCGGAGACCGACGAGGAGGCGCGCCGCCGCGCCGACGGCATCCCGTTTTTCCAGTTCGCGCTGCGCTTTTACGGGCAAAGCGTCAACCGCGAGCGGCCGGCGCCGGGCACCGTCAATCTGTGGGACGAATATGAGAAGTGGAAGCGCGCCAACCCTGAGGCGCTGGCCCGCGCGCTGGCGGGCGGCCTGATCGGCTCGCCCGAGACGCTGCGGCGCAAATTGCGGCGGTTCGAGACCTCGCATATCGACTCGGTGATCCTCCTCAACCAGGCGGGCAAGAATACGCACGAGCACATCTGCGAGAGCCTCGAATTGTTTGCCCGCGAGGTCATGCCGGAATTTCACGACCGCATCGCCGAGCAGGAGGAATGGAAGCGGCGGGTGCTGGCCCGCGAGATCCTGCTCGAAGAGATCGACACCCAGCCATTCCGCGACCGCTACGGGCCGAACTCCGTGCAGCTGACCCCGGCGCAGGCGGCGGAATGAGGCCAGCGTTGCGCGTAGCCAAATCGGCGAGACTAACTTAAAGTTGGCACGGGACTGTCACATGCAGCCGCAAACGCGTGAGCGGGGAAATCGCCGACACGCTGCATTCGGGGAGGGAACGTTATGCTGGAGCTGCTGGAAAAACAGCAGAAATTGACGAGAAACCAATGGCTGATCGCCGGCGCCGCGACGCTTGGCGACATGCTCGATTTCTTCGACTTTTTCCTGATCAGCTTCGTGCTGGGCTTTGTTGTCAAGAACTGGCACCTGACCTTCGGGCAGTCGGGCGCGATCCTGCTTGCCTCGGGCATTACGGCGCCATTCGGTTCGCTGTTCTACGGTTGGCTCGCCGACAAGATCGGGCGCCGCACCGCGCTGGTTGCCGCCGTACTCAATGTCTCCCTGGCGACCGGCGCGATGGCGCTGACCCCGACCGGGGCGTGGATGTACCTGGTCTTCTGCCGGTTATTCGTCGGGTTCGGCGTGACCGGGCTCTATTCGGTCGACATCACCCTGATGCAGGAATTCTCACCATCGCACAAGCGCGGCTGGTTTACCGGGCTGACGACGACGATGCTGCCGGCGGGATCGCTGCTCGCCGCCCTGCTCGGCTACTACGCCGAGCCCTATATCGGCTGGCGCGGCATGGTCACGGTCGGGCTGCTGCCGGCGTTTCTCTGCCTCTACATCCGGGCGTTCGTGCCGGAATCGCCGCTCTACCTGCTGCGCAAGGGGCGGCTCGAAGACGCGCGCAAGGCGCTTGCCTGGGCGCTGATGATGGATCCTGCGGAGATCACGTTGCCGACCAGCGTGCCGGAAGCGGAAAAGACCCGCTGGATCGAGCTGTTCAAGTACCCCCGCAGCATCGTGGCCGGCTGCCTGACCGGGCTGACCCAGACCGGTGGCGTCGCGCTGGCGCTGTGGCAGATAACGCTGTTCGTCATGGTGCTGAACATCACTGCCGGCGAGGCCTCCAAGCTGGCCATTTTCGTCGCGATCTCGGCGATCGCCGGGCGGTTCTTCTGCTCGTGGATTTCGGACGCCTGGGGCCGCCGCGCATCTGGCGTCCTCAGCTGCGTGGTCTCCGCGGTGTTGACGTTCCTGGCCGGCTACTGGCATGGCATCTACCTCGGCGGCGTGTCGATGTTCTTTGTGATGATCCTGCTGCAGAGTTTCCTCGCCAGCGGCAACTACTCGATCGTCGGACCGTACATGGGCGAGATGTGGCCCTCGCGGCTGCGCGGCAGTGGCATGGGCCTGGTCTACGGTGTCGGCAACCTCGGCAAGTTCATTGGCCCACTAGGGCTGGCGCTGGTCGCCGGCTCCAACAATTTCGTCAGCCCGCAGGCCACGATGGACGCCTTGGTTCCGGGGTTTGCTTATTTCGCCTACTGGTATCTGATCGGCGCCTTCGCCTTCTGGTTTATCGGCACCGAGACGCGGGCCCGGACGATCGACGACATCGATGCCGAGATGGCCGCGATGAATGCGAGACCCGCGCAGATCGTCACCGCCGTCGCCGGCATCCTCGCCGGGTGCGTCGCCGTGGGGGTCCAGCCGTTCATGCCGATCCCGGTGTTTATTGGCGTCGGGATGGCGGTGATCGCTCCGGCAGTCGGCGGCATCATCCTCCTGGCCTCGGCGATCTTCATCATCGCGGTGTTCGGCCTGACCCTGTCGGGCCTGACCGGGGTGCTCGGCGCCTTGACGGTGATCCTGTCGCTGGTCGCCGGTATCGCGGCGCTGGTCAGCGCGTTCAGCCCGCCGGCCGCGGAAACCCAGCCGGCAGTTAGGGTGGGCGTCGGCGATTAGCGACGCGAAGCTGCCGTCCTTTCCGGGCAATCGGCCGCGCGCCGCCGGGCTCAGTCGCCGAGCCCGGCCAGTGTCGCGTCGATATCGGCCGAGGTCAATTCCCAGGAATTGTCAAGTTCGGCAACGAGTTGGCGCATGAACCTCTGGTAAAGCTTGAGCGCCCGCGCATCGTCGCCGAGATGGTCAGCCAACAGCGCCAGGGCGAGCTGCGCCGGCCCGGCGCCCTCATAGGTCCACTCGAACCCGGTCGCCGAGAGCCGCCGCAGATCGAAGCGCGGAGCGAGCGGCTTGGTCTGGCTTCCCTCGGCGACGGTCACCACAGCGCCGTCGAGGCTGCGGCCGCCGCGGTAGAGCTTCATGCGTCAGCCCCGCCCCCGTTTCAGCCCCGCAACGCGGCCGGATCGTTGAAGCTGGCCACCCCGGTGCCGCGATAGAGGATCTGGGCGCTGCGCTCGGCGATGCGCTTGTGCAGCGCCATCATCTCGGGCGCCATCTCGGTCATCGGGCGCGGCTCATGCGCGAAATGATTGAAGCGGTCGGCGCCGCGCACCAGCGTCGCGCTGTCTTCGCCTTCGAGCTGGCGGATATGCGGCGGGATGTAGCGGATCGCAAAACCGATGCGGCGATCGCCGCTCGGGTTCGGCGCCGAGCCGTGCACGAGGCGCACGTGATGCAGCGACATCTCGCCGGGCTTGAGGATCAGCGGCACCGCCTCCCTCTCGTCGACCTCGACGGCGACTTCCTGGCCACGGGTCAACAGATTGTGGCGGTCGAAGGTGTCGCGGTGCGGGATCTGGTCGAATTTATGGCTGCCCGGGATCACCGCCATCGCGCCGTTCGCCACATTGCTCGGGGTCAGCGCGACCCAGGCCGTCGCCACCTCGGGCGCCGAGAGGCCCCAATAGGTCGAATCCTGGTGCCACGAGACAAAGGCCGGGTTAGCCGCCTCCTTGATGAAGAAATTGCTGCTCCAGCAGAGAAGGTCGGGGCCGAGCACATCCTCGACCGCGTCGAGCAGGCGAGGATGGCACACCAGGTCGGCGAGGAACGGGAACAAGAGGTGCGTTTTGTGGCGCAGATCGCCGCGCAGCGGCCCGCCCATGCGGGCCTCGACCGCTTCGAGCTCGGCTCGGATCGCCAGCGCCGCGGCCTCGTCCATGATTGGGATCGGGGCCAGATAGCCCGCGTCGCGGTATTGCGCGATCTGCGCCTCGTTCAACAATTTCGGCATGGCTTCTGCTCCGGCGGTAGATGCGCAGTTATAGCACGCCCGCGCGCACCAGCCTTGAGTCCGAACGGATCGTGGTTGCCGCGCCGCTTTTTGGTCGCGCGCTTCACCCGTTTCTCCTGTTTTTTCAGGTACACATCAGGACATTTTCGTTTTCGCGTCTCCGTCGATCCGCGCCCACCGGGCGCCGCAGTGAGGCGCAACGTATTATACGATTATGGCAATTTTATAGTTGATGTTTTCGCATATTCTGGCGCGCACCGGTGCGCTGAGCGTGCGACCGCCCCTACGCAGCCTGCTTTAAGCGCTCCATTTCGTGGGCAAATTCGAAACGCAATTGGTCGGCCTCGTCGTCCGGCAGCCATTTGGCCATGTTCGGGAAGACGATTTGCCACACCCGAGCCTCGCGGTCGGGCCACGGCATCCTCTCGGCGGTCCGCGCTTTTTCCAGCAGTGCCCTTAGGCGCTGACGGACCTTATCCGGGTCTGGCAGATAGCGCTGTACCGGGGCCTGCAGACGATCCTCGCCGGCCCCGAACAGGCTACCCTGCGTCGAAGTGTGCCCGAGTAGATCAGTTTGGTCCGAACCGTCCACGTGCCCCAGCGTGCTGTCCAATGTCGCGTATCGAAGACGTTAACGGCTCTGGCGAGGAGGTCAAACAGCTCGGCAATTCGCCGGCAAATCTCCCATATTCAGCGGCGAGCTTCACACTCGTCGGAAGACCGATTCGCGACTCAATCCGGCCGCAGCACCTCTTCGTTCAGGGTGGGGGCGGCGCAGATCCGATCGAGCAGATCTGCCTGGTCCGGTTCCAGCAGCACGAGCCGGGCGAGCACGTGCAGGACGTTCAGCAATTCGGTCGTGTAGTCGGCCGGCCAACCCGCGGGCTGGATGTCGCCGAGCGGCGAGGGCGGGCGCTTGTCGCCGATCTGCGGGCGCTCTCGGTTGCGCCGGCGATAGCTGAACCATTGTGTCAGCACGTGCTTGCCCGACACCTCGTAGGCCCAAACCGCGGGTGGTACATTGTCGATATGGCCGCCGCCGATCCGCAGGTACCGGTTCGTCGCGTCGTAGGAGATCGTATCCGGCATGTGCTCAGGGCGGGAGGGGATTTCGCCGGCGGCGGGGATGCGCGGCGGCGATTGCGCCAGCCGTGGCGGACCCGCAGGGCGGCCGGCAGCGGCATCGACGAAGCGCTCGCCGAAGGTATGGAGCCAGATCACCTCCCGGCCGAGCTGAACCGCCTCGTCGAACAGGGCCGGATCGACGGTCAGCGGGATTCGCAAACCGGGCTGGACGAGATCGGGCGCGAAGCGCGCGGTATAGGCAGGATTGGCAGCGATGGCCGCGAGATAGGCGACGACATCTTCCGCGGTCACCTCCCGGCCATAGGTTTCGCTGAGCCGGATGAGGAGGACGGGACGCACATTGGGCTCGGTCGCGGCGGCATCTGCCCAAAGCGGGAAAGCGCGGCCACCAAATGAGCCTTTGTAGTGATGTAGATCGGGAATCAAATGCGTGAACGTGATCGCAGGTCCAGATGTCGGTGAGTGCGCCATAAGCGCGGTGAGATAAATTTGCCGCGCGGAACGCCGTTCCCAGATTGTCGGGTTTGGCCGGTTGAGTAATCGGTAATCGGGAATAATCCATTGGCGGTCGAACGACCGAAATCCGTATCGGATCGGAGCAACTACCGGCCCGATATCCGATGCTACCGGCACCATTCGGCTCTCGCATCCGCGCAGATTCTCGGAGGGCACCTTCGTCGTGTGTCTGTCGCCTAATTCACCGCGGGGCATGTGCGGGTGAAATAACAATTCCTTGCGTTCGGGATCGCGTTCGCGCACGAGCCGGTCCCAGCGTCGTCGCAGCGACTCAGCGTCCGGCGCGATAACCCATGTTCGCCCCGGCATCACGCCGGAGCCGTTGTAGATAAAGAAATCGTCTAGCGCGGGGAACGCGGCCCATTCGCCCGTGGACGCCGGCAGGAACGCAGCGCGCCAATCGCTGGGGCAGTCGATCCATCCCTCGCTGTCGAGCGTAACCGCGGAGATCGCCGCGAACTTGTCCTCGCGCCGACCGGCGGGCAGCGATCGAAAACGCACCCGCGCGGGCATGGCCGGGTCGCAATTCGCAAGCCGCACGGCAAGGACGATGCACACCGGCTGCTGCACGGCCTGGAACACGCGCGAGGCGACCGGCGGCTGATGCCCCTCGGGCGAGCAGTCGATGACCCAGATTTCGTCGGTATCGCGCCGCAGATCGGCGCGCATCTTCTGAAAGCCAGGGCCATTCAGAAAACCCGCCACGGTGATGAAACACACCACGCCCTGTCGCGGCGTCACCGGCGGGGCTTCCGGCGTAATAATACTGCCGCCGAACACCTTCCAGGTCGCCCACCGCCAGAAATAGACATAGAGGTTGCGCAGATGCTTGGCGTGAGCCCCGACCCGCCAGCCGCGCGGCGGCTGCCACTCGGCCAGCGGGACCACGGTATTCCCGGTACCGCTTTCGATCCAACCGCCCCTTCCTTCGGCATTGTTCTTGTACGGCGGATTGCCGATCACGACGGTGATCGGCTCGGTCCGTTTGATACGATCGGCGCTCCGCCGCGACTCGGCCAGCGGTGACAAACCGTAGGGGATGTATTCGTGCTCTTCGTTCGGGTTGCCGAGCGTGTCGGTGAGAAACAGGCGCAGAGCGACGTGCTCGCGATCGGCAGTGTCGGCTTTTACCAATTCGACGACCTCGGCGGCAATCCGGAGCTGCGCGACCGCGAACGGCCCGAATTGAATCTCGAAACCGATGATCCTTGCGAGGGCCGCGCGGATCGCCCCTGGGACCGCGCCCTCCCCCTGGTCCGTCTCGATTCTGTCGGCGATGCGCTGGATGACGCCGAGCAGAAACGTCCCGGTCCCCATTGCGGGGTCAGCGAGAGTGACATCCGGCGAGGCCAATCCTTCGGCGACGCCGAAACGGCGGCCGTCGCGCAGCGCCTCGTCCACCAGCCGCACCATGGCGGTGACGATCTCGGGCGGCGTGTAGTACGAGCCAGTCTTTTTCCTCAGCGCATTATCGTAAACGCTCAGGAAGAGTTCGTAGAAGTAAAGCCACGCCTCGGGGTCGCCTCTGCTGATCGTCGGCCAATGAACAACGTCGAGAACCCGCGTCAGCGTCCTGAGCGAGGTTTCCAGGGTTGCCTGGTTATCAACGTCGTCGGTCAGAACTCGAAGCGCGGTTCCTATCAGCAGATTTGTTTGCCGCAGCGCCCTTGAGGCCCGGTCGAGGCCGTCGGACAGAATGATGCCCTGGGCGCGCGCCATCAGCAGGCCGAAGGTAACGGCCTGCGCATAGCCGTCCGCGAAGGTCGCGTTCGATGCGTCGGGAAACAGCGTTCTGCGCCAGTCAGCGGCCAAACTCGTCAACGCGGGACTGCCGAGTTCCATCTGCTCGACACTTCATCCCGCAGAAGGCGGCACAGTCGCGCGCTGATCTCCGCGAGTTCCGGTGCGGAGCGGGGCGGGATCGGATCCCAGTTTAGGAAATCGGTAAAGAGCCTGAGCAGGCTCGCAGGCGCGCGCAATGCGGCACCGGCGCGTTCGACCGAGCCCTCCAGCCGGACGATCTCGCCCTGGAGTTCGCCATCCTGCCAGCAGCTGAAGGAATTGCCGTCGGTATAGACAAGGTTCGGCAGCAATTTGAGTTTTTGCCACTGCTCCTTGTCGTGTTGGTCCCCAAACCTGCGGGGATCGGCTCCCTTGCCCGGCGCCTTTACCTCGATGAAGCCGACCAGCAGGTTTTGCTTTGTTACGGTAAAGTCGGGGCGGGTCTTGAGTTCCTGGACCGAAGACTCGCCAATCAGGACAACATCCGCGACCCCTCCGAGCACCCCGACAATGTCCTGGACCAGGACATCCAGAGGACCACGGAGTTGATCCTCGGGCGAACCCGTCGCCGCTATCCCCGAGAATTTCGGCTTAAGGGTAGCACCGAAGCGTGAGACCGCTTCTCTAAGAGGGTCCGTCCTTTGCACGGCTCGGTCAAATGTGCAGCGTATACGAGGCCAAACGCCTTTTACCCCTCCGCGCGGTAGCGCTCGGTCTTGAACAGGCCGCGGGCGAAGGCGAGGTAGCTGTCCTTGGTGAAGACCGGCTTGAAATCGCTGAGGATCTGGCGGGCCGGCGCGGCGTCGTCCCAGAGGAGGTCGATCGCGGTCATCGCCAGCAATTTGGCCGGGGTCAGGTAGGCGTGCTCGGGCTCGTTGATGCGAAAATCCGCGCCGTGCGTCTTGCCGAGCGCGCTGGCGACGTAGGGGTGGATGACCGGGATCATGTGGGCGATGTCGCCCATATCGGTCGAGCCGGTGCGATGGCCGCCGATGTCGAACTCGCCGGGGCCGAACAGGGAAGCGACATTGCCGCCGAAGAGTTCGCCGAGCTGGCGGTCGTTGCGTTGCGGCAGATAGCCGGGGATCGTGGTGATCTCAACTTCGGCGCCCATCGCCATCGCGCCGGCCCTGAGGCAGCGGTCGACCTTCATGTTGGCGTCGACGATCGCCTCGCGCGAGCCGCCGCGCACAAAGGTCTCCATCGTCACTTCGGCCGGGACGACGCTGACCGCGTCGCCGCCCTTGGTGATGATCGGATGGATGCGCACGGTGTCTTTGTCCCAGAAACTCTCGCGCTGGGCGTGGATCGCGTTGAGCGCCAGCATCGCCGCGGAGAGCGCGTTGATGCCGAGCTGCGGCGCGCCGCCGGCGTGGCTGGCGCGGCCCATGAAGCGGATCATCTTGACCAGCGCGCCGTTTGACGAGTCGGCGATGTAGGAACGCTTCTCCATCTGGTCGTGCGAGCCGGTGTGGATCATCATCGCCATGTCGATATCGTCGAAATGGCCCTTGGCGAGGAGTTCGGGCTTGCCGAGCAGGAACTCGATCTCGCCCTTCTCGCGCCGCTTCAAGCGCTCCTCGACATCGATGAATTCCTCGGCCGGCACGGCGAAAAAGACGAGCTCGCCGGCAAGGTGCTCGGCCGCGCCCGCCGCCGACAATCCCATCGCGACGCCGAGCATGCCGGCCACCTGGGCGTTGTGGCCGCAGCTATGGGCGGCCCCGGTATGCGGGTCGGCGAGCGGATGGTCCGAGGTCCGCAGGCTGTCGAGCTCGCCGATAAAGGCGAGGCGGGGGCCAGGCGCGCGGCCGCGAATGCGGCCCTTGACCCCGGTCAATGCCAGGCCGGTTTGCGGTATGAGACCGAGCGCTGCCATGCGTTCGGCGACCAGAGCCGAGGTCCTCCTTTCGTTGAACCCGGTTTCGGGATGATGGAGGATCTGTTCGCCGAGTTCGATGATCTCGTTGCCGTGCCGGTCGATCGCCTCGCACACCGCCTGCTTCAGGCTTTCCTTGGTCAGCGCCTCTTTGCCGCTCATTGCCGCGTCCGCCCCCGTCTGCTTGCGCTGCTGCGCCGCGCCGCGCGATCTTGCGCGGGCCGCCGAAGCATTGCGGCGATGATACAGGGATTGGGCCCGCGCCGGCTATGGTGTCGCCGCCGCGGGCCGAGGCGAGCCGGCGCGCGAAGCGAGGGATGGCGGAAATGGACGACTTCGACCGGCAGCGACTGCTCTCCGCCTTGATCCTGGTCGTCATCGCGGCGTTCGTGGCCTCTGGCCTTCGTATCCCCGCGCGCTGGCGCCGCCGGCTCAGGCTCGCCGCAATTGGCGGCTTTGTTGTTGCCGTGGCCGCGGTGCTGGTCGAAATCGTCATTTGGTAAGCCGGCCGGCTCGGTAACGCCGATAGGACGCGATCCTACGGCTCATTCGCGGCACGGTTATCATCGTAGGTTCGAGGACTTGACCGACATTTGAGACAATTCTTGATTTTTTTTGACGAATCTTGTATCGATTCGTAACGGCCTGTTAACCACGTGTTAACCAGTTACGACCGCCTGCCTACACGAGCTGATCGCGAGATCCCAATGGCGCTCGATTATCCGAACATCGTCCCCGAGAACAATCTGCGTCTGCCTGACGCGCTGACGATCAAGCATGGTCCGGCGCCGCTCTTGGCCCGCTTCGTGCTCGCGGCGGACCGGGCGGCCCGACGCAAGGGCGTCTTGCTGCGGGTGCGTCACGATTTCGACGAGCTGGTCGAGCTCAACAAATTCTATGTCGCTCGCGACCTGTGGTACCCGATTCTCGATGCGTTCAATCCCCGCTGCGCCGAGCTGACACCGGAAAACGCCTACTGGATTTCCGGCGAGAACGAGCAGGGCGAAATCGTCATGACCAACGCGTGCCGTATCCTGAACTGGACCGGCACGAATTTGGCCGAACAAGCCTGCAGCCTCTGGTACGGGCGCGATGTGGGTCAACGATGCGTGGTGACGGCCGAGGCAGCGCGCCTGATAACCGGGGTCGTTGCCTGGGGCGGCGCGTCTTGGGTTCGGCCCGATTTTCGCGGCCGCCAGCTTTCCTATATTACCCCAAGAATTCTCAAGGCTTACGCGTGCGCGCGCTGGCCGATCGATTGGTCGATCTGCTATATCGGCATCGAGAACGCGAGGCGCGGCCTTGCTGCCACTTACGGGCATCAGAATTTAAGCTACAGCATCCTGTACCCCGACTCGCCGCACGGCGAGCAAGTACTGGGGTATAGCGCCGCGGCCGAGTTCTACGCCGACATCGCCAACTTCATAGAGCTTGGTGCCGTGCTGGAGCCGGACGATTTCGACCGGTTGGACGTTTCGACCGGTCTCGAGCACATCGTCACCAGCACCTCGCCCGAGGGCGTCCTCCACGGCAGCATCAATCTCTCGTAACTGTGCTGGCGGCGAGGCCGGCCGTCTTCGTCTTCATAGCGGATCGCGCCGGCAATGAGATCGTAACGGGGCTGCCCGGTCGCGGCGACCGCCTTGTAATACTCGGTGGCCCACGCACCGTAATCCTTATCGGGCATGTTCGAGACCTTCTCTCCCAGCCCATGAAGCTGATAGGCGCTGCCGATCCAGCGATGCTCGTTGCCGATGAACCGCCAGGTAGGGTCGCTTTGGTTCGGCTTGATGCCGGCGATCATCAGCCGCGGCAGCAGGCGGTGCGTAACAGCCAAAGAAATCACGCTCGGATCGAAACGCGCGAAAGTCACCCGCCATTTTTGCGCGAGAGGGCGCAACACATTCTCCTCGTCCCCGAATAATCTCGACAAATCCTGCGGCTGAACGACAAAGCGCTCGGTGTCGGGCGGGACAAACAACGGGGCACACAGTTCCGACAGGCGTGACACGACATGCTCGGCTGAGGAGGAAATCTCCGAATGCCACGCCGTATCGAAAAATTTGATGCGGAATAGCTGCACCTCGGATCGCACAATCTCGTGCTGGACGGCGAGGAGCGCCGGCAGCTCGACATTCCGCGGATGCAGCTCGATCTCCACGATCGAACGGCCCAGCACCTGATACCTGATAAAGCCGAGATTTTTGACGGCGAAGGCTATACTGTCGTAGTCGGGGTTGGGATCGCCGAGCACCTCGTAGAATTCGGGCGTATCGGGCAAAACCCATTGAGCGTCCGGGGTGACCAGGATCGTCAGCCGTTGCACATCAGCCTCCGTCGCATCACAGCTCCGTGAGGGTCAGAGCCGTGCGCGGCCATTAAATCCTACCGTAGGTAAAGAGAGGATGAATCGGCGCTCGCTTTTCCAGAGGTGTCTGCCGCTGCGGCGGCAATCACACTACCGGCGCGCCGATGTCCGATGACGCTGCAATCGACGAGGACCCGTCGGCGCGGCATGCGGAGCTGTCGGTCGGGTGGGATCGGCTGATCGCGACCTGCGGGCTGATGGTGGCCACCGCAATCCAGGCTGCCGACGCCGTGATTGTCAATGTCGCCTTACCACAATTACAGCATGACCTCGGCGGCGGCATCGGCCTTGGTGCGTGGGTAATCACCGGTTATTTATGCGCAACCGCGGTTGTTGCGCCGCTTACCGGATGGCTTCGCCGCCGATATGGCGCGCGACGCTTGTTTCCCGGCGCGGTATGCGCCTTCGCCGGCGCCTCGGTGCTGTGTGGGCTCGCTCAATCAGGCGGCGCCATTATTCTGTTCCGCATCGTCCAGGGCGCGGCCGGCGGTGTCATCCACCCGCTGGCACAAGCCATTCTGCTCGACATTTATCCCAAGGCGCGGCACCCGCGAATGCTGGCGATTCTGGGGGCAGGGGTCATGCTCGGGCCGATCCTGGGACCGCCCGTCGGCGGGCTGATCACCGATCTGGCATCCTGGCGGTGGGTTTTCGCGATCAACATCCCGCTCGGCCTGTTCTCGATCTGGTGCGTCGCGCGCTTGCGGTCCTCGGTTGAAACTGCCCGCGATCTCAACATCGATGTTCTCGGCATCCCGCTGCTGATGGCGGGGGTCGCTGCCTTCCAGCTGTTTTTGCAAAGAGGGGTCGAGCTTTCCTGGTTTCACTCGCCCGAGATCATCGCGGAGGCGGTGATCACGGTCGCCGCTTTCACGTTGTTGGCGCTACGGGCGCGCGGCACCGGTTTCACGGCTTTCCGGCCCGACATATTCAAGGACGTCAATTTTGTAACAGCCGCGTTCTACAATTTCATGTTGAGCGCCATACTGTTCGTGACCGTTGTTTTTCTGCCGCTGCTGGGCGAGGGGCCGCTGGGCTTTTCCGCGGCGCTGGCCGGGTCGATGATCGTGCCGCGGGCGGTACTGATGACATTGGTGATCCTGTTTGTCGGGCAATCGATCGAGAGGATTGGCTACCGTTTCCTCATGATCGGCGGCTGGTTGCTTATGGCGGCCGGTCTGATCGTATTGTCGGAAACTCCGCCGGCCCAGGGGCTCGCCTGGATCATCGCCGGCAGCGCTATCCAGGCGATTGGCGCGGGGATGCTCTATACCCCGCTGACTACGCTTGCCTTCTCGACGCTCGCTCCCGGATTTCGCACCGACGCGACGGGCTTGTACAGCCTGCTGCGGCAGCTCGGCTATGCCTCCGGCGTCGCACTGATGAGTGCCCTCCTGCAGGCGAAGATATCGCGGCATTCGGCCGAGCTATCGAGCAGCCTGGCCGCCGGCGTGCCGCCGCCATCGCAGCTGGTCAACGCCGCGACGCTGCAAGGCTATGCCGATTGCTTTACAATGATGGCGATCGCGGCTGCCGTGATAATTCCCGGCATAGTGCTTTTCCGCATCGGTCGTCAGGAGAAAGGCACGCAATCCATCATCCCGGATCCCTGAGCGGGCCGCTGGCGGCGCAGCGCAAGTTCAGGCCACCTCGCGCTCGGGAGCGGATGGGTCGAATATCGTCGTGAGCGCGTCAGGAACGGCATCCGGCGATCTTGATTGCTGCGGCAGCAGGATGCGAACCAGGGTTCCTCGCCTGGGGGTACTTTCGATGAAGAGCTTGCCGCCATGGGCGTCGGTCAAGCCCTTGGCGATAGGCAGGCCGAGCCCCGTGCCGCCATGGGCCTTGGTCACCGTCGGCCTCGCCTGTCCGAACGGCTCCAGAGCACGAGCGATCTCATTTTCGGCCATGCCGATGCCGTAATCCTGGACTTCGAGCACCAGGTCCCCGACATCGTCGAGCCGGGCGCGGATGTCGACCCGTCCCCCCTCATAGGAGAACTTGACGGCATTCGACAACAGATTGAGCAGGATCTGCTTGATCGCTCGCTCGTCGCCCCAGACCGCGATCTGTTCTTCGGGCACCGTGGCAACCAGGGCGAGCTTGTGGCCGCGGGCCCGCTCGCTGACCATGCGCACCGCTTCCTTGATCACCGGCTGCACCGGCACCCTCTCGCGCGCCAATTCCAGCTTGCCGGCCTCGATTTTCGACATGTCAAGTACATCGTTGATGATCGATAAAAGGAGCAGCCCGCTCGAATGGATGTCCTTGATGTATTCAAGCTGCTTCTTGTCGTAGACCGGCCCGAGCAGCTCGCTCGAAACCGCCTCGGCGAAACCGATGATCGCATTGAGCGGGGTGCGCAGCTCATGGCTCATATTGGCCAGGAAATCGCTTTTGGCGCGATTGGCGGATTCGGCCTGGGACAGGGCCTGCGCCATCTTCTTTTCGCCGGCCTTGCGCTCGGTAATGTCCGAATAGAGCGAGACGACGGCACCGTCGGGCATAGAGCGCCGGCGGATCTGCAAGACGCGGCCGCTCGTGGTCGTCAGCTCTTTGACGGTCGGCACGTCGCGATAGAAACGCTCGGCGCGTTGGCGAACCTCGGGCACCGGCTCCACCGGGCCGAAATCCCCGCGCAGTGCCTGCTGCAACAGAATTTCATGCAGCGTCGCGGTGGTGAGATCGATTGGCAGCTTCAGGTGCTTGGTGAACCGGCCGTTCCAGGCGATCAGCCGCCCACCGCGATCGAAGACGCTGAGACCCTCTCCCATGTTTTCGAGCGTGCTCTGCAATAGCGCGCTTTGTTCGGCGAGTTGCTGCTCGCGAGCACGGAGCTCGCGGACCGTGCGCTGCTGCCGGCTCAGCGAGCCGAGCATCAGCCACCCGAGACTGCCGGAGATCAGCGCAATCAGCAGCTCGCTTTGGCCGTGCACCACGGGGACAACCGCGCTCGCGCCGTAAGCGATCACCGCGAGCGTGCAGACTCCCGCCGTCACGCGTTGCAAGAGCGTGGAATCGAGTAGGCGCCCGAACCACCGCGGCGATGTGCGATCCCGTGCGCCGAGCGGGGCCGCCAGCCGCAGCCTGCCGATCCGGAGGAGCAATTCTCGGTCCTCGCAATTCAGGAGTTAAGCATTACGCCGTCGGCGTTAATTTTTCGTTAGGCCACGGCGGGCGCGGATGGCGAGCCGGAGGCCAGGATAAGAGCATCGAGCGCGGCTGCGCCCTCGCCGCGCGGACGCACCAGCAGCGGGTTGATGTCGATGCTGGTGAACTCGCCGCGCTTGGCCGCGGCGAACAGCGACAGGCGCGACAGCGCCGCGGCAAGCGCGTCGAGATCGCCGGGCGGCTGGCCGCGCGCGCCGTCGAGGATCGCGGCGCCGCGCAATTCGGCGATCATGCGGTGCGCCTCCTCGATCCCGAACGGGGCGATCCGGAAGGTCACATCGCGCAATACCTCGACAAAGATGCCGCCGAGCCCGAGCATGACCACCGGTCCGAACACCGGGTCGTCCTGCACCCCAAGGATCATTTCGACCCCGCCCCTGACCATCGGCGAAATGAGCACGCCTTCGATCGTCGCCAGCGGCGCGCGCGCCGTGACCCGCTCGACGAGCCGGTCATAGGCGGCACCCGCTTCGGCCGCCGGCACATCGAGCATGACGCCGCCCACTTCCGTTTTATGGATGATCTCCGGCGAGACGATCTTTAGCACCAGGCGCTCGCCTACCTGCGCTGCACCCGCCTGCGCCTGTGCGGCACTGGTCGCCAGCAATTCGGCCAAGACCGGGACGCCGGCCTCGGCAAGGATTTGCTTGGCCTCGTGCTCGGCGATCGGGCGGCGCGGCAGCGGCGGCAGATCATGCGGCACCGGTGGCACCGGCAGCGGCGGCGTCCTCAGCCGCTCGGCGCAGCGCATCGCCGCCGCGACCGAGGCGACCGCGCGCCACGGATCCTCGAACAGCCCAACTCCCGCCGCCTCATAGCGGCGCTGCATCTCCGGGCTGGCGATCGCCGAGAGCGCGAAATAGCGGTCGGGATAGCGCGCCGCCGCCGAGCTTACCGACTGGAACAGCGGCTCGGCCATCTGCGGCGAGCTCGCCCAAGTCGTGAAGAACGCGACCATCGCGGGGAAATTCTCCGTGCCGAACAACAGGTCGAAGGACCTGTCGAGGATTGACGGATCGTTCAACACCTGCGCCGTCACGTCGACCGGGTTGCGCGCGGCAGCGAACGGAACCCAGCCGATCACCTCCTTCTGCGAAGCTTCGGCGAGCGGGGTCAGATCGAGCCCGCCCTCGTCGGCCGCGTCGGCCATCAAGACGCCGGCGCCGCCCGACATCGTCATTACCGCGAGGCGCCGCGAGCGCGGCAGGCGCCCGCGGGTGCAGGCATAGGCGATATTGACGAGGTCCTCGGGGGTCTTGGCACGCTCGACGCCGAGCTGGCGCAGCGCCGCGTCATAGACCGCATCGCTGCCGGCGAGCGAGGCGGTGTGCGAGGCGGCCGCGGCCGCGCCGATCGACGAGCCGCCGACCTTCATCGCGATCACCGGCTTGCCATTGGCGCGAGCTCGCGCGACCGCCTCGCCGAACAGCGCGCCATCCTTGATTGCCTCGACATAGCAGGCGATCGCCGTGGTGTCGGGGTCGTCGGCGAGAAACGAGATACCGTCGGCAACCGACACATCGGCTTCATTGCCGGTCGAGAGCCACACGCCGACCTGGGTGCCGCGTCGCGCGGTCAGCGCCAACAGATGCGTCCCGAACGCGCCCGACTGCGTCACCATGCCGAGCGGGCCGGCCGGGGTCGGGCCCTCTTCGAGGAATGAGCTGAAGGTCGGGGTGTGGCCGATGCGCATGTTGAAGAGGCCGAGGCAGTTCGGGCCGCATAGCCTGATACCGCCGTGGCGCGCGATTTTGATCATGCGATCTTGCATCGCGCGGCCTTCGGGCCCCGTTTCGGCGAAGCCGGCGGTGAACATGACGACCGCCTTGACGCCCCCCGCGACGCAGGCCTCCATCGCCTCGATCGCCAGATTGGCCGGCACCGCGATGACCGCGCACTCGACCGGCCCCGGCACCGCGGCAAGCTCGGGATAGGCGCGCAAGCCCTGCACCGTGTCGCGCGTCGGGTTGATCGGATAGAGCGCGCCCTGATAGCCGGCTTCGCGATAGTAGCGCAGCGAGCGGCCGCTGATGCGGGTCGGGTCGTTGGAGGCGCCGAAGATCGCCACCGAGCCGGGGGCGAGGAGCGGCGTCAAGGGATGCGGTGCGGGCATAAGCGGGCCACTCGCTGCTGATCGGGCAAGACGCGCGCATCCTTCGGCGAAACGCTCGCGCGCGCAAGGGCCAGCGGCGTTGGGTCCGCTCTGCGCCACTCCGCTACCCGCGCCGGAGCGGGCCCCAGTTGACCCTCGCGGACAATCGAGGACCTGCGGGCTCTGAAGGCGAATCTGCGGGCGACGGTTCGGGGCGCCCTCGAAACCCACCTGCGGCATGAACCGACGAAGACGAGCCGCAGCAGCATCAAACCGTTGCGCGGCCTCCGCCGGCCGCAATATCGGCTCCGCGTCGATGAGCTGCGGGTGTTCTACGATGTTTCCGGCACGACGGTCGAAATTCTCGCGATCGTCGCCAAATCGGAGGCCGAGTCATGGCTGGCGCAATTCGGAGATCCCGCGTGAAACAGGTCCCGCTGTCCGAGGTAAAGGACGATTTCTCGCGCTTTCTGCGCGAGGCGGAGAAGCAGGAGATCGTCATCACCCGTCATGGCAAGCCCGCCGGCGTGCTGATCGGGTTTGGGTCGGAGGATGACTGGTTCGATTACCGGCTGGAAAACGATCCGCGATTTCTTGCCCGCATCGAACACGCCCGCGCGAGCCTGCGTGCCGGGCGCGGCGTCAAGCTCGACGATTTGGCGCCAGAATAGCAGTCGCCCACCCGGGCGAGCGCGTCTACTCCGCGGCCCGTGCCGGGGCGGTGCAATGACGCTTGAGCGCGGCGACCAGGGCGTCGGCTTCGGCGTCGGTCACATCGAAGCGGCAGACAAAGCGGGCGAGCGTCCGGCTCCTTCGATAGAACTGGAAGCCGTCGCGTTCGAGCGCGTCCATCGCCTCGCTCGGGATCTCGAGGAAGAGCTCGTTGGCCTCGACCGGCGCAATCAGCCTGAGGCCGGCAACGTCTGCGATTCCGCCAGCGATGCGCGAAGCGGCGGCGTTCGATTGCTGCGCAAGGCGCAGCCACAGCCCGTCCTCGATATAGGCCGCGAGTTGGGCCGAGGCGAAGCGCATCTTCGACCAGACCTGGCCGGCGCGGCGCAGTTGCACCGCGAGCCCGTCGGCCAGCTCCGGGCTAAACACCACGATTGCATCGCACAACGCGCCGCCGTTTTTGGTCGCGCCGAACGACAGGATGTCGACACCCGAGCGCCAGCTCATCTCCGCGGGGCCGCAGGAGAGCCGCGCCAAGGCGTTGGCAAAGCGCGCCCCGTCCATGTGAACCTTGAGCCCGCGCGCCTTGGCGATCTCGGCGATCGCGCCGATGTCGTCGACACGGTAGACGGTGCCCAGATCGCTCGCCTGGGTGATGCTGACCGCCGCCGGCTGGCCGCGATGCAGCGCTCCCGGCGGGATCGCGGCAAGCGTCTCGCGCAGCGCATCGGGAGCGATCCGGCCAACCTTGCCGGCGACCGGCACGAGCTTGAGGCCGCCACCGAAAAACCCGGCGGCGTTCGCCTCCGCGGTGTTGATGTGCGCGGCCTCGCTGCAATAGACGAGGCCCCAGCTCGGGCTGATCGCGGCGAGCGAGAGGGCGTTGGCGGCGGTCCCGGTCGCCACCGGGAAGACCCGCACCCGGGTTTCGAACAATTCGCTGAAGCGCTCCTGCAGCCGCGCCGTCCAGTCGTCGGCGCCATAGCCGAGCGCCGTGCCGGTGTTGGCGCGGACCAGCGCCTCGAGGATCTCCGGCGCGGCGCGCCCGGTATTGTCGCTGCGATAATCGATCATGGTGTCTCCCGACGGAGGGCCAAAGGGCCAGCTTAATCATTGTCCGGGACAAGAGCATCATCGGACCGGTTGAAGCTGTCATTCCGGGGCGCGGCCGAAGGCTGCGAACCCGGAATCCATATTCCAGGGGCCTGTGTTCGTGGGTTCCGGGTTCGCCGCTGCGCGGCGCCCCGGAATGACGATTTTTGTAAGGAGGCCCGCCTGCGGGGGAGGGCCGGGTTAGGGGTGTCGACGAACTACGGTCTCTTGAACTAGCCTCCTCGAGTGCAGCGCTATTCGATCTTCGCCCTTGCGCGCCACGCGCTGACCGGGCACCGCCATTGGGCGCCGGCCTGGCGTAAGGCGGCGCCGCGCGAACGCTACCAGGTGGTCATCATCGGCGGCGGCGGGCACGGCTTGGCGACCGCCTACTACCTCGCCCGAGAGCACGGCATCCACGATGTCGCGGTCGTGGAAAAAGGCGCGATCGGTCTCGGTAATACCGGGCGCAACACAACGATCATCCGCTCCAACTATTTGTGGGACGCGAGCGCACGGATCTACGAGCATTCGTTGAAGCTGTGGGAAGGGCTGTCGGCCGAGCTCAACTTCAACCTGATGCTGAGCCAGCGCGGCGTCATAAACCTGGCGCACAGCGAATCCGATATCCGCGAGGGGAGGCGGCGGGTGGGCGCCAATCGCCTCAACGGCATCGACGCCGAATGGCTCGACCCCGAGGCGGTCCAGCGCTTCTGCCCGATCCTCAACATTGCGAGCGATGCGCGCTACCCGGTCCTCGGCGCCACGCTGCAACGCCGCGGCGGGGTGGCGCGCCACGACGCGGTCGCCTGGGGCTATGCCCGCGCCGCCGATGCGCGAGGCGTCGACATCATCGAGAATTGTGAGGTGACCGGGATCCGCACCGCCGGCGGACGAGTGGTCGGGGTCGACACCAGCCGCGGCGCGATCGACGCCGACATGCTGGCGATCAGCGCCGCCGGACATAATTCGGTCGTGGCGGCGATGGCCGGGGTGCGCTTGCCCTTGCAGAGCCACCCGCTGCAGGCGCTGGTGTCGGAGCCGGTGAAGCCGGTCTTGAATTGCGTCGTCATGTCGGGTGCGGTGCACGTCTACGTCAGCCAGAGCGACAAGGGCGAGCTGGTGATGGGGGCCGGCATCGACAGCTACAATTCCTATGCGCAGCGCGGCTCGTTTCACGTGATCGAAGGGCAGATGGCGGCGCTCCTCGAATTGTTCCCGATCTTCTCGCGCCTCCGGATGCTGCGCAGCTGGGCCGGCATCGTCGATGTTGCGCCCGACGCCTCGCCGATCATCGGCAAATTGCCGGTCGCGGGGCTCTATCTCAATGGCGGCTGGGGCACCGGCGGGTTCAAGGCGACCCCCGGCGCGGGGCACGTCTTCGCCCACACGATCGCGCATGACGAGCCGCATCCGCTCGCAGTGCCGTTCGGCCTCGACCGCTTCACCACAGGCGCCCTCATCGACGAACACGCCGCCGCCGCGGTGTCGCATTAGGGTCAAACCCGTCATGTCGACCGGCTTTGACCACGAGAAGTCGTCCGGAGGTGCATAAATCAAGGTTTTCGCACCGAGGGCGTGGAAGTGAGAAATCAGCCAATTACACAGACGTAGTAGTGGCCGAGCAGGTGCCTCACCCTACCCGCGCAGTACTCTCCGAACCCGTTCTCAAGAGATCGGACGTTTAGTGGCGCCAACGGCAGGGCGATCTCATCGGTTGGGTCATAGATGAGAAATGTGCTCGTCCCGCCAGCCAGCCCGACTGACCAGTCGTAGGCCCGGAATTGTGGGTTGGCCGATGTCGAACTGCTTGGCCAAATAACCGTCGATCCCGGCGCGGAGCCGAGAACACCCATGCCGAATTCGGCCGTTAAGGCCAGATGCAAGCACTCTGTTGCCCAGCCGATGGGCACCCAAAGGAGTACCGGCACGAAAAGAGCAAGAGCGATCGAAGCTGCCTTGCGGAACCGCTTTCGGGCTACGAGCCAGCATGCCAATACGAAGAGCGTTACTGCGGCGATCAGGTATCCGAGCACCGACAACGGGATCAAAATGAAGCTGAGCAGCCCCGGCAGTCCACACAGAAAGGTGAGCCCGGCCACCGTGCCGACAGTGGCGACCATCGGCCAAAACAGCCATTTGTCACTAAACGGGGGCGCGACCTGAGGATGCACAAGCTCCGGGGATGCATTTGCCGAAGTCACCATGCCTAACCGCCGTTCCTCAGCCCTAGCTCTCAATCGGTCCGAATCATGGCCGGATTCATGATTAGGACAAAGGGCGGTGCAGAAATCAGAAATTCTTCACGTATTTCCCGCTCCGGATATTCAATGGCTTAACCGTGCAGAAGTCGGTGCAGAATATCGGCCCCCTAATCGGCCGCGAGTGGAGAATGGCGGGGGGTTCTTTTACCCTACGCCGCGCTCGCCGCCACCTGCATGCCGACGGTGTGAGCCGGTCAGAAACATCTCGTCGGCCTTGGCCGGTTCGGCGGGCAGGATCGCGCGCGCTCTCCGCCGGCGGTCAAAAGACCTTTCTGATCCAGTTGTGCGGGTCGGCCGCACGACCGTACTGGATGTCGATCAGCTTCTTGCGCAATCCCATGGCGACGGGGCCGGCCGCTCCGCCGCTGATCAGAAAGTCGCCGCTCGCGGAACACACCTTGCCGATCGGCGAGATGACGGCCGCCGTGCCGCAGGCGAAGGCTTCTTTCAGCTTTCCGCCGGCGGCGTCGGCGCGCCACTGGTCGATCGTGTAGTTCTCCTCGCGCACGCGCGTGCCGGAAGCCTGCGCGAGCGCCATGATCGAATCGCGGGTGATGCCCGGCAGGATCGTGCCGAGCGGCGGCGTCAGCAGCGAACCGTCGTCGAACACGAAGAAGATGTTCATGCCGCCGAGTTCCTCGATGTAGCGGCGCTCGACCGCATCGAGGAAAACGACCTGATCGCAGCCGTGATCGATCGCCTCGGCCTGGGCCCGCAGGCTCGCGGCGTAATTGCCGCCGCATTTGATGGCGCCGGTGCCGCCGATCGCGGCCCGCGTGTAGTTCTCCGACACCCAGATAGACACGGGCGCAGGTCCGCCCTTGAAATAGGAGCCGACCGGCGAGGCGATGACGGCGAAGATGTATTCCGCGGAAGGCTTCACACCGAGGAAGACCTCGCTCGCGATCATGAATGGCCGCAGATAGAGACTGCCCTCGCCGCCCGGCATCCAGGCGCGGTCGATGCGCACGACCTGCTCGACCGCTTCAATGAACGCAGGCTCGGGCAGCGGCGGCATGGCCATGCGCTCGGCCGAATCCCGGAAGCGCCGGGCATTGGCGTCGGGGCGGAACAGGTTGATGCCGCCATCGTCGCGCTTGTAGGCCTTGAGGCCCTCGAAAATCTCCTGCGCGTAGTGCAGGACGGCTGTGGCCGGATCGAGCGGGAAATTCGCGCGGGATTCGATGCGCGCGCCATGCCAGCCCTTGGCCTGATTATAGCGGGCCACAGCCATGTGATCTGTGAAGATCCGACCGAAGCCCGGGTCCACGAGCCTCGCCGCGCGCTCCTTCTCGGACACCGGGTTCGCCGCAGGCTGGATTTCGAATTTCAAACTCATTGCCTTGCTTCCCGCTGTCGGAACCGGTGCGAAGTCCTTATCGACAGCAAACCTAATAGAGCCGTCGCGATCGTCGAAGGGAAACGCGGACATGGGGTCCTCCGGGTGCGCAGACGCTGGGTCGACTGGCCCCTTGCCGGGGAACTTTATATCGTAGAAGACATCGGGTTTGTACCGAAGGTTGCCAGATAAGTCAACATGACTGACATAAAAAATCGCGAGGGAGAACCCGGCGACACCCCGCTCATGCTGCGCGAGGAGGCAGTTCGCGAGGGCATCGAGTTGCTGTTTTTCGCCTATCGCGACTTCACCGCCGAGCCCGACGCGATCCTCGAGCAATACGGTTTCGGGCGCGCCCATCACCGGGTCGTGCATTTTGTCGGGCGCCATCCTCAGATGACGGTCGGTGAGCTGCTTGGCATCCTGCGGATTACCAAGCAAAGCCTCAACCGGGTGCTGGGCCAACTCCTCCGGCAGGGGTTCATCGTCCAGCATCGCGGTGTCGAGGACCGCCGCCAGCGTCTCCTCGAACTGACCGATAGCGGCCGCGAGTTGGAGCGCCGGATGTCGGAGCTGCAACGCGCCCGGGTCGGGGCGGCCTACCGCAAGGCGGGGGCGCCGGCGGTCGACGGGTTTCGCAAGGTGCTGCTCGCCATCATTGCTGCCGAGGAGGATCGCCGGCGGTTCGGTCGGGGGCGGTGAGCTTCCATCGCCCATCGCAGCTAGTCGCAGAGCGCGGGCCAGGAGCCCCCGCGCTGCCACCGCGTCGGCAGCGGGTGCTCGCGGTAGGGCCACGCGGCGAGCTGATGCCAGCCGCGCGAATCGTGCTCGACGAGAGCGGCGACGCCAGTCGGCAGGCCGACGAGATGGGCCGGCGTGCACGTAATCACCGCCAAGCCGTAGCCGGCCGCTGCGACCTCATCGAGCGTCGCGGCATCAGCGGTCGGGCGACGCAAAATGTCGAGCGCGCGGCGGCGCGGCGGTGCGACAGCAAGAAAGCCGGCAAGCACCGTTCCGATATCGTGGTCGTCGCCGGGGAGCAGGAGGGCGACCCGGTCGCCATCCTTTAGATGCGGCTTCAGCTCCTGGGCGAGATCCCAAACCATCGGCTGTGGCATCGCCAGGTCAAAACGAAGCCGTTCGGCAAACGCCAATGGCGCCAGCAAAGCAAGGGCGGGGGCGATCGCCGCAAGCGGTTTGCGATACTCGTATCCGCGCCAGAGAGGGGCGACGATTTCGCGCGCGCTGAGGGCCAGCGCCAAGACCAGCACCAGCGACAGGTGAGTGTTGTACCGAAAATAGGAATGGGCTTCGATGCTCATCTCGCGCGGGAAATACGCGAGGTACGTCAGTATCAGGAAGCCGTTGTACAGCGCAAAAGCCGCCGCGTGGAAGCCGAGCAGGCGGGTGAGCGGCGTCCAGCCTTGCCTGCGGAGAAACACCGGGACGCATACCAACGCGATGGCGACCCCGCCGAAATAGAGCGGCTTTCCGGCGATGGCCGCGGCGAGGCTCGCCAGCGTCGCCGGCAGGGTGTCCCAGTTCCATGCGTCGAAGGGCAGCGGCGTCAGTTCTTTGAGGCCCGCTTGCGCCACGAAATAGCGCCACAGTCCGTAGAGAAAAGCGGCGGGTGCCAAAGCCAGGACGACTCTCTTGACCAGGTCCCCCCGTGGCACCGCTCGCTCTGCGAGACCAATCCCGATGGCCGCCCCGACGAGCGCCATGACGAGGCCGATGGCCGATTGCTTGGAGTTGACCGTCGCCGCGATGATCAGGGAGATCGCGGCCAGCTGTGACGGGCGCCGTCCTTCGGCGAGCGCGGCCTGGCCATCAACGAACAGACAGGCCGCCAGTAGCGCCGTTGTCGCCAGCGCGGTTTCGCCATAGGCCGCGAAGTGAACGCGCGGCACAAAACCCGGGTTGAATAACGTGACCAGCAACATGCCGAGCGCTATCAGCGCCCAGGGCGGCGCCGCGACCGGCGATTGTGCCGCCGACAATATGCGCGCGACGGCGAGCCCGGCAGTCAAGAGCAACATGACGTTGATCAGCGACATGCCCGCCGCTGGGTAGTCGGGGTCGACAGCGGAGCCCAGGAAACTCAGAAACTGCGTGTTGTAGGGCGCGGCCGGCAGAAAGGAAAAGCTCGGCGGTAAGGCCGCTGTCGGCAGGCGGGCGTAATCGACCAGGTAAAAGGCGTTGGGCAGCAGGTTGAGAAAGGTGTCGACCTGAGACGGCCGGATCGGCGCCATCACTGCACACAGCGGCAGCGATGTCAGCAGCATCCGGCCAAGTACCCGCCAATCCTCGCTGTGCACCCGCCGGTCCGGGGTCAGCTGCATCGCCAACGCGGCGATGCCGACAGCGATCACCGCGACCCACAGGCTGATCGGCACGAATATCCCCCAGAGGGTCAAGGGCAGGCACAGTCCGCCCCAGCCGGCAACGATGCGGAACTCCGCCCCCATGTTGCGACCGGTCAGCCCGGTTCCGATCACCAGCAGGGCGGCGCCGATTCCCCAGGTGATGAGAACGGCGACGAGATCCCGCAGGCTCGGAAAGTAGGGTGCCATCGGGTGATATTAGTAGCTCCGGCTCGGGATATCCGGGCGCGGTGTGTGGCTTTCGCAAGATTGACCGAAGCTAAGGTATAGTCCGGCTCGATGAGCGATCCCGAACCTCACCTTCTTGTCGTCGATGACGATGCGCGGTTGCGCGACCTGTTGCGCCGCTATCTTTCCGAGAACGGGTTTCGCGTGACGGTAGCCGCCGATGCCAAGGAAGCGCGCGCCAGCCTGGCGAGCTTTGCCTTCGATCTGATCGTGCTCGACGTGATGATGCCGGGCGAAAGCGGCCTTGATCTTACCGCTGCACTGCGCGGCCCGGTTGGTCCGACAAACAACCGCAGCTCCCGCCTCCCGGTCCTGCTGCTGACCGCGATGGCCGAGCCCGAAGACCGCATCAACGGGCTCGAACGGGGTGCCGACGACTATCTCGCGAAACCCTTCGAGCCGCGCGAGCTGGTCTTGCGGATCCGCAACATCCTCGCGCGTCAGGCGGCCGACGATGAGGCAATGCGCACGATCCGCTTTGGCGGGTTTCGCTTTGATCTCGCCCGCGGCGAGTTGTTTCGCGGCAGCGAGATCGTGCGTCTGACAACCGCCGAAGCGGGGCTGCTGCTCAGCCTGGCGGGGCGGGCAGGCGAGGCGGTATCGCGCGAGGATCTGTCGCAATCGGCGCAGTTCGGCGGCAATATCCGCAATGTGGATGTGCAGATGACCCGGCTGCGCCGCAAGATCGAGCCTGATCCGCGCTATCCCCGCTACCTGCAAACCGTGCGGGGCACCGGTTATGCGCTCAAACCCGAGTGAGGCCCCGGCGGCCGATCTGATGCCCCAAACGGCGTTGGCCGCCGGCGACCCGCCAGGCGATCTCGACATTCGTCAACACAGCCGCATCAAGCGGCTCTTGCCGCAGACGATGTTCGGCCGCTCGCTGCTCTTGATCGTGATGCCGCTCGTGCTGGTGCAGATCATCGCGACATGGGTCTTCTACGATCGGCATTGGGAGACCGTATCGTACCGATTTTCTTCCGATGTCGCGGGCGATATCGCGATGGTCATCGACGCGATGAGCCTTACCCAATCGGCGGCCCAGCGAGACCGACTCCTCGATCATGTCGCGATCGTCAGCGAGCTTGGCTTCACGGTGCGGCCCGACGGGGTGCTGCCCGCGCCCCGAGCCTCGATCGGCACGACTCTCGACAAGCAGCTCCGCCGCGCCCTTATCAGCCGGGTAGGCCGGCCGTTCGACATCGACGCCGAAAGCAGCCCGCACCGCGTGCTGGTCGCGGTTCAGCTCGATGAAGGGGTGCTGGCGGTCGACGTCCCGCTCAGCCGCCTCTACACTCCGACAACCTACATCTTCATCATGTGGATGGTCGGCTCCTCACTGGTGCTGCTATCGGTGGCGGCGCTGTTTCTGCGCAATCAGGTGAAGTCGTTGCGCCGGCTGGCAGCCGCGGCGGAGGGGTTCGGCAAAGGCCGGCCGGTGACGTTCAGCAAGATCGAAGGCGCGCTCGAAGTACGCCAGGCGGGGGCCGCCTTCATGCAGATGCGCGACCGCATCCAGCGGCAGATCCGGCAGCGCACCGAAATGCTCGCCGGCGTGTCGCACGATCTGCGCACGCCGCTGACGCGGATGAAGCTCGCGCTCGATCTGATGCCGCACGACCCGGCGGCCGCGGGGCTGAAATCCGACGTCGCCGAGATGGAGCGGCTGGTCGATCTCTACCTCGATTTTGCCCGCGGCGAGGGCACCGAAAGTCCGGTCGAGACCGACATCGCGCTGTTGATTGAGGATTTGGCGGCGGCGACGCGGCGCGACGGCACGCCGCTCGCGGTCGACCACCCGACGGGGCTTGCAATTGGACTGCTCTTGCCGGTCAGGCCGAATGCCCTGCTGCGCTGCCTCGGCAATCTGATCGCCAATGCTCGCCGTTATGGCCAGCATGTGTGGCTGTCGAGCGTCGCGGCCGAAGGCGGGGTCGATATCCTGATCGACGATGACGGCCCCGGCATCCCTGCGGCAGAGCGCGACCGGGTGTTCCAGCCCTTCATCCGGCTCGACCCGTCGCGCAACCCGTCGACCGGCGGGATCGGGCTCGGGCTGACGATCGCCCGCGACGTGGCGCGCAGCCACGGCGGCGATGTGCGGCTGGAAAATTCGCCATATGGCGGCTTGCGCGCCCGCGTCCACCTGCCGAGGTGAGCACGAAGCAAAAAGCCCGCCCCGGTGGGGGCGGGCCTGCTGAGCGGCGCGGACTCTCGCTGGGTTACTTTGCCGCGGCTGGCTGGCTCGTCATGGCGCGCATTTCGTCGAGGCTGGCGCTGGCCCGCTTATGCAGCACTTCGGCCGCTGCGGTGCCGGCCTTGGTCGCGATCGTGGTGATCTCGCGGCCGTGTGTGACACCCTTTTCCAGCATCTTCTTGACGTATTCGGTGTTCTTGACGATGCGGTCCTCGGTCGAGGCCGGGGTTGTCAGATCGCGCCATAGCGCCGAAAACCCCTCAAAGGTCTCGCGCGTCAGCTCGATCTGATGCTTGGCGACCGCCTGCATGCTCTCGATGGCGAGCTGGTTGGCCTGGCTCAGCGCCTCGATGTTGCGGCGCTGCGCCGCCCAGGCCGCTTCGACATCGAAAGGATGAAAGCGGAAATCGGCAAAGATCTTGGTCATGTCGAAATCGAATGGGTTGGGGCGAGCATCGGCCATGGTTGGGTTCCGATCAGGGGCTGGTGATTTTGTGCGGTGCACAATGCCTATATCGGAGGCGGCGCTCGCCACGTCAAGAAGATTTTGCAGTGCAGCAATCGGCAGGCGGGTCAGGCCCGGCTCGCGGTGGTGCCTGGTTGCGGCCGCCGTCCCGACCCGAACCAGCGCTCGATGCCACGCAGCCGCCGGTCGAGCGCCGCCATGGTCGGCGCGAGGTCGGGCGTTTCGTCGCGCAGCCATCCGCGCGAGGTCACCAGATAAGCCGCCGCGGTCAGCTTCACCGCCACGATCCCGCCCAGACCGATAGTGGAAATTCCCGCTGCTTCGAGCGTCCAGGCGATCGAGCGCAGCAACCCGGCGCCCGCGCCGAGTGCGGCGATCGGGTCGCTCGGCAATTCGCGGCCAAGTACCTCGAGTGCCGCCCGGTAGGGTCGCAGCGCGTCGAATCGTCGCATCAAAAGATCGAACACCCTATCGCGTGGGCGCTCGTCGGCGTCCGCCGCTGCGTCGCCGTCGAGCGGCGCCGCCAGGACTGCCTCGTCGATGCGGCGGGAAAACCCGCGAAGGATCGCCGGCTTCGACGGGAAAGCGCGGTAGAGGGAGAGGATCGGGATATCGGCCTCGGCCGCAACCGCCGCCAACGACAGGCGCCGCCACCCTTGCTGCGCGATCAGGCGCATCGCGGCATCGATGATCCGGTCGCGGTCGCTGGGCAGAGGCGCTGCCGCGCCGCCCGACACGCGCGGCGAGCGTCCCTTCGCCATCCGCTCAGCTCGCCAGTTCGCGCGAGCGCGCCGTGGCTGCGGCGACCGCGCGTTCGAGCAGCTCGGGCATTCCGTTCTCGGCCATCAGGACATCGAGAGCGGCGCGCGTCGTGCCGCCCGGGCTGGTGACGTTCTCGCGCAGCCGCGCGGGGGTTTCGGGCGAGAGCCGCGCCAGCTCGCCGGCGCCCGCAACGGTGGCGCGCGCGAGGCGCAGCGCGAGATCGGCGGGCAGCCCGACACGCGCGCCGGCTTCGGCCAGCGCCTCGATCAACAGGAACACATAGGCCGGACCGCTGCCCGATACGGCGGTGACCGCATCCATCAACGCCTCGTCCTCGACCCAGGTGCTGTCGCCGATCGCGGCAAGCAGCGCATCGCAGAGCAGGCGCTGCTCGGCGCCGACCCGAGGATTGGGGCAGGCGACGGTGATCGCCCGGCCGATCGCGGCCGGGGTGTTGGGCATGCACCGGACAATCGCGGCGTCGCCCAGGTGGCGCGCGAGGCCGGCGATCGTCGTTCCAGCGGCGATCGACAGGAACAGCGTCTGCGGCCGCACCCAGCGGCGATAGGCCGGCACCACCGCGTCGATCACTTGCGGCTTCACGGCGAATACGACCGCGTCCGGCGCAACATCGGCCGGCAGGGCGTTGGCCGAGCGATTGAAGCTGACATTGGCGGCCTTGGGCAGCGCCGCCGGTGCGCCGGCCGGTTCGACAACGAGGAAGCGCTCGGCCGCACCGCGCGCCAGCCAGCCGCGCAGCATCGCCGAGCCCATCTGACCGCAACCGACGAGCATGATTATGCCGGTTTTCTGCCGATCCGCCGCTGGCATGTTCATCTGGTAAAGGTGTCATCGCCGGCGCGGTGGCGCAATCCCGTTTGCACCGCCCCGAAGGAGCTGGCGGGAAGTGCAAATCCGGGCGGCAGTGCTGGTGGATTTGAGCGGCGGCGCGCCGCCGTGCTGCCCGACCCGCTGCCGCGCTGCTGGCCCGCCGCAAAATGGGGAATGCGGCGCACCCGCGAAATTCCCTCAGAGCAGGGAATTTTTCGCAGTTTATCAGGGAAATCCTCCACCGGGGCCAGGCTGTCTCGGGTCCACCCTATTGCTATTTCCGATATATGAACGGAAAATTTGCTTTTTCAAGAACCGCACGGCGGCGGCGAGCGTTTGGCTTTGCGCCGATTCCGGACAGGGCGGGCACGCGTGCTCATTGTCCGCTCACGGGCCGCGCTAGACGCCGTCCGGCGCGAGCATCATATGGAACGGACCGCAACTGCGAATTTGAGTGCTGCATGGCTGGCCCAATCTGCATCCTGTGCCCAGTCGAGATCACCGACGTGAATGACTCCCGCGAGCACGTCATCCAGAACGCGATCGGCGGTCGGAAGCGGGTCAAGGGCGTTCTGTGCACTAACTGCAACAGCACGACCGGCAGAGAATGGGACGCCGAGTTCGCCCGGCAGCTTCAGGCGCTCAGCGCGTTCTTCGCGATCACACGGCAACGCGGCGAGGTCCCGCCGCAACCTGTGACGACCGCTTCCGGCCAGCAGTTCATCCGCCGATCGGACGGCCAAATGACGCTGGCGCGGCCATCCTACGAGGAAGTGCAGACGGACGCCGGGACCCGGATTTCGATCAGCGCTTCGACGCCGAAGCTGGCTCGGCAACTCCTGGAGCGCGCGAAGGCGAAATACCCGCAGATCGACGCCGCCTCGATAGCCGCCAGCGCCCAATCAACGCATCAGTACCTCGACGAGCCGATCAAAATGTCGCTGGGTTTCGGGGGAGAGAAAGCCGGCCGGTCGCTCGTCAAGTCGTGCGTCACACTGGCCGTCTATGCAGGGATCGACGCCGCCAAGTGCGTCAACGCGGTCGAATATCTGCGCAATCCACAGGGCTTCCCATGCTTTGGCTACTTCTATGAGCGTGACCTGATCCGCAACCGACCGAGCGAGGTTTTCCACTGCGTCGCGGTTTCCGGCGATCCGCAGACTGGACAACTGATCGGATACGCGGAGTATTTCGGCCTCTACCGGGTGATTGTCGGTATGTCAGATCGGTATATCGGCCGCCCCTTGAAGGCCGTCTATGCAATCAACCCGATGACGGGGACGGAAATCACGGACCTCGATGTCGATCTAGCGCTTACCCCGCCGGAGATCCGGGATACCTACGACTACAAGAAGATCCCTGATGGTGCCATGGCGGAAGCGGCCGGAAGGGTAATCCCGATCGGGATCAAGAGCGTTTTCGAGCGCGAACGGGATGCCGTCACCAAACGGGCCGTCGAGTATGCCTTCGCCCGTTGCGGCGCGAAGGAAGGCGAGATGCTGACAGAAGAACACATACGCAAGGTGTCGCAACTGGTTGTCGAGCAGCTTATGCCGTTCGTCTTGCACAACCTGCGCCACCCTCCGAGGCCCTGATCCGCACCGGCAATGGCGCCTTTCTGTGTCGAAAAGCCGCCATTGCAACGAAAGCGAGGAACGGCAGCTCGGGGCAAATGCCGGCCTACGGGGAGCGGAACCCGTTGATCGGACAATGCCCCTCACACCGCGCGGCCCAAACGAGACCGGGAACCGCACGGAGGACGCGTCCCAGGCCGATCAGGCCTCGCCGATCGGCTCGATCATCGCCGTCGCCATCGCCTCCTCCGGCGCCTTGCCGCCCCAGATCACCAGCTGGAAGGCCGGGTAGAAGCGCTCGCATTCCGACAGCGCGATATCGACGAGTTCCTCGACCTGCTCGGAACTCGCCATTCCGATCCCGCGCAACAGGATCGCGTAGCGGAACGCCGGCGAGGCATCGCCCGCGGCGAGGTCGAAATGCCCCAGCCACAGCCGCTCATTGGCGAGCGCCAACAGCTCGTAAAGCGGGCCGCGCCGCCGCTTCGGCACCTTCATGTCGAAGCCGCAGGAAAAATGCAGCGCGCTCAGCTCCTCCTGCCATAGAAAATACATCCGATAGTCGCACCAGCGGCCGGAGATCTCGACAATCATCTCCTCCTCGCTGGCGCGGTCGTGCGCCCAATCGTTGGCGACGACGATTTCTTCGACGAGGTCGATCGGATTGCCGGTGTGGGAAGTGACTTCGACCATGGAGACAGAGGTCATCGCGCCCTCCTAGAGGCGAGTCAACGAGACGATACGGCGGACCTGTCGGTTCGATCAGGTAGCAGCTCTCTCCTCCAGGATGATTTCACGGGCCGTCTTAAAAACTTGATCGGCGCTACGCTGCCAAAGCAGCACGACCGTGGCAAGACTAGATTTAGCGTTCCCGATCGTTTTTGCCCTCAGGAGGTTGAGGGCCTGACCTCACTCTCCGTGCTTTGCCTGCGTCGGCGAGCCGCGCTTCGAGCGCCGCGATCTGGCGTTGCAGCAATTCCTGCTCCTCGCGCGCCTTGGCCGCCATCGCCTTCACCGCCTCGAATTCCTCGCGGCTGACCAGATCCATCCCGGCCAGCACCCGTTCGAGCTGGTCGCGCAGCCGCGATTCGATCTCGCCGCGAACGCCCGAAATGGCGCCCACCGCGCCCGAGGCAACGCGCGCTATGTCGTCGAAGAACCGGTTCTGGCTCTGCATTCCGATTACCCTTCGGTGCCCACTACTCCGCCGCTTCCTTTTTCGCCTCGGCGGCGCGACGGGCGGCGTGCCGGTCGACCTCCTTCTGGATGGCCGCAGCCGCCTGGCCGGTGAAATCGACATGATGGCCGGTGGCGTAATCATAGCTCCCCTGGAGCAGCTCGCGGCTCTTCTGGAAATGCGGATGCACAAAGCGCGCCATCAATTCGTAATGCCGCTTTGTGGCTTCCCAGTCGGCCCAGTTCTGCGCCAGCTCGCAGATCACGCCAAACCCGCCCGACCCGGCGATCAAGCGGTCAATATAGGCGATCGCGTCGTCGGGCGTGCCGATGCACCCCGTCCCCGTCTCGATCAGCCAGTCGGTGGGGTCCGGCACTTCAGGGGGGATGATAGGGAAGGTCGCCACGTCACGGAAATAATTGGCGAAGGCCTGCACCCCGAACTGAACGTTCTTACGCGCCTCTTCGCGGGTCGGCGCGATGTGAAACATCCCAACGACGCGCCAGTTCTTGCGGTCGGGTACGTGACCGCTGGCCCGGGCGGTCTCTTCGTATAGCCCCCAATTTTCGGTATGCCGCTCCATCGCCGCGGGGCTGGTGCCGCCGATCGACAGCATGCCGACGCCGTATTTGCCGGAGAGGAACGAGCCCGACGGCGAGCGCGCCGCGGCGACCGCCAATTCCATCGTCGGCCGGGTGTACGAGCGCAATTGCAGCTGCGCGTCGACCAGGTTGAACCAGTCGGTCTTGCGGGTCACGGTCTCGCCGTTGAGCAGGCGAACGATGACGTCGAACGAATCGTACATCATCTGGCGCTGGTCGCCCGGATCGATGCCGATCTTCAACGCGTCGTGCACCAGCGCGCCGGGGCCCACCCCGAACATCGCCCGGCCGCGCGTCATGTGGTCGAGCTGGACCATGCGATCGGCCAGCATGAACGGATTGTGATAGGGCAGCGACACGACCCCGGTGCCGAGCCGGATGTGGCGGGTGCGCTGGGCCGCTGCGGCGATGAACATTTCCGGGGACGCGATCAGCTCGAACCCGCCCGAATGATGCTCGCCGATCCATGCCTCGTGATAATTGAGGCGGTCGAGATGCTCGAGCAATTCGAGGTCGCGCTGGATCGACAGGGTCGGGTTCTCGTCGTGATTGTGGAACGGCGCCAGGAAGATGCCGCTTCGCAGATAGAGATCGCTCATGTCGCGCTCCCTTGTAGATTTATCGGGGCCGAGCTCTGCTTTCGGTGATCGTCGGCGATTGCCCCCGGTTCGGGCAAGCGATTTCGGGCGGAGTGCAGAGGTGCGCTGCGCGCGCGGCGGCGTTACCCCTGAGCCGCCAGCGCCAGATCGAACAACGGCAGGAGCGTCGGGAAGGTCGGGTAGAGACCGGCTTCGATATTGGCCCGGCTGACCCAGGCGACGGCCGCGGCGTCGTCGGCCGGCGCACCCTCGCCCGATTGCCAGATCCCGCGCACCGCGATCAGCACATAGTGAAACTGCACGCGGCCTTCGGGGTCGCGGCTGACCGCGTCATGCACGTTGAGGATGCCGGCCGGCTCGGCGACGATCCCGGTCTCCTCCAACAGCTCGCGCATCGCCCCTTCGCCGACCGTCTCGCCGAGTTCGAGAACGCCGCCGGGAAACCCCCAGCGCCCGGCGTTCGGCTGCTGCGCCCGCTGCACAATCAGCGCCCTGGCATCCGATCCGGCGTCGCGCAGCACGACCGCCAGGACCGCGATGATCGGCCGGTCGGGATAGCGCCGCGCCGCGCGCCGCGCGGCGAGATCAGCCGACTGATCTGTCATTGCGAGGAGCGCATCGGTGCGACGAAGCAATCTCTTCGACGCGGCTTGCCGGCACGAGATTGCTTCGCTGCGCTCGCGATTACAATGACCCTATTCGGCCGCGGCCCTGGGCTGGCCGTGCTCGTCGCGATAGATCTCGGCGCCTTGCTCCAGGAACTCCTTCGATTTCTCGGCCATGCCTGATTTGGCGTAGTCGCGGATTTCCTGGGTGATCTGCATCGAGCAGAATTTCGGGCCGCACATCGAGCAGAAATGCGCCAGCTTGGCGCCATCGGCCGGCAGGGTCTGGTCGTGGAACTTCTCGGCGGTCTCCGGGTCCAATGACAGGTTGAACTGATCCTTCCAGCGGAACTCGAAGCGCGCCCGGGACAGGGCGTCGTCGCGCTCGCGCGCGGCGGGGTGGCCCTTGGCGAGGTCGGCGGCGTGGGCGGCGATCTTGTAGGTTATGACGCCGACCTTGACGTCGTCGCGGTCGGGCAGCCCGAGATGCTCCTTCGGCGTCACGTAGCAGAGGAGCGCGGTGCCGAACCAGCCGATCATCGCCGCGCCGATCCCGCTGGTGATGTGGTCGTAGCCGGGGGCGATATCGGTGACGAGCGGCCCGAGCGTATAGAACGGAGCCTCGCCGCATTCCTCAAGCTGCTTGTCCATGTTGATCTTGATCTTGTGCATCGGCACATGGCCGGGGCCTTCGATCATGACCTGGACGCCGTCTTCCCAGGCGAGCTTGGTCAACTCGCCGAGGGTTTCCAATTCGGCGAATTGGGCGCGGTCGTTGGCGTCGGCGTTCGAGCCGGGGCGCAAGCCGTCGCCCAGGGAATAGCTGACGTCATAGGCCCGCATGATCTCGTTGATCTCGCGGAAATGGGTGTAGAGGAAGCTCTCCTGGTGATGCGCCAGGCACCATTTCGCCATGATCGAGCCGCCGCGCGAGACGATGCCGGTGATCCGGTCGGCGGTCAGGTGGATATAGCCGAGCCGGACGCCGGCGTGGATCGTGAAATAGTCGACCCCCTGCTCGGCTTGCTCGATGAGGGTGTCGCGGAACAGTTCCCAGGTCAGCTCCTCGGCCTTGCCGCCGACCTTTTCCAGCGCCTGGTAGATCGGCACCGTGCCGATCGGCACCGGCGAGTTCCTGATGATCCATTCGCGGATCGTGTGGATGTTGCGCCCGGTCGACAGGTCCATCACCGTGTCGGCGCCCCAGCGCGTCGCCCACACCAGCTTGTCGACCTCCTCGGCGACCGAGGAGGTGACGATCGAATTGCCGATATTGGCATTGACCTTCACCAGGAAGTTACGGCCGATGATCATCGGCTCCGATTCCGGGTGGTTGATGTTGTTGGGGATGATGGCGCGGCCGCGGGCGATCTCGTCGCGCACGAATTCCGCGGTCACATGCTCGGGGATCGCGGCGCCGAACGAATTGCCGGCGTCGACCCGGCTGGCCGCCACCTCGCGGCCGAGGTTTTCGCGGATCGCGACATATTCCATCTCGGGGGTGATGATGCCGGCGCGGGCATAGGCGAGCTGGGTCACCGACTGCCCCGCCTTGGCGCGCAACACCCGGCGGGCGCTGCGGTCGAATATCGGCACGTTGCTGTCTTCGCCGCGCCTGAGGCCGTTATCCTCGGGCTTGATGTCGCGGCCCCGGGTCTCCTCGACATCGCCGCGCGCGAGGATCCACGAGCGGCGCAGCTCGGCCAATCCCTTGTGGATGTCGGTCGTCTCTGCCGGGTCGGAATAGGCGCCAGAGGTGTCGTAGACGCGCAGCGGTTTCTCGTTGGCGCTCGGCTCCAGATCGATCTCGCGCAGCGCGACGCGGATCTCCTTGTGGCGTTGCCCGGGCACGTAGACCTTGCGCGAGGACGGGAAGGGGCCCGTGGTGACGCGCGGCTCCGCGCCATTCGTGGCGGGGGAGAGAGGAGCGGAATCGGGCATGGCGGCCTCCGTTGCGCAGTGGAACGAAGACCCGGATCGATAGCGATGTGGGGAAACGGCGCTCGCCGAAGCGTTCCTGTCCCTACGCCGGCACGACCCGGATCAGGTTCGAAGGGTTTCCCGCGAAAGAGCGGTGTCTCAGCCCCTTCGTCGGGGCCCCCCTAGGATTCGGGGATTATCGGCAGGTTGCGAGGCCATCGTCAAGCGGCGCCGCTTGAATGGTTTCGCCGCTTCAGGCGTATTCGCCGTCGCCGTCGCCGCCGGCGCGGCGATGGGCGAAGTTGAGGGTCAACAGGCGTTCGTTGAAATCGCCGGGGGTGATGGGCTCGTATTTGGCCGGGTTGTCGGGGCCTACGCAGGTCGGGACCGGTTCGACGACAACATCGTGGTTCGGCCCGAGAAAGAACGGGATGGCGTAGCGCGAGCGATCGTTGCGGTTGATGACGCGGTGCGGCGTTGCCCGGAAGCGATCGTTCGAATAGCGCGCCAGCATCGCCCCGGTATTGACGACAAAGGTGCCCGGCAGCGCGGGCGGCCGGATCCATTCGCCTTCGGCGGTGCGCACCTCCAGCCCGGGCAGCGCCGACTGCGCGAGAAAGGTGATGAAGTTGTTGTCGGTGTGCGGAGCAAATCCGAACTTGTTTTCTTCGAGCTTTGGGTCGCCGGGATCGGGCTGCGGCGGGTAGTGGATCAGCCGGATCGTGCAGTTGGGCTCGGCAAACGCCGCGGCGAAATAATCTGCCGGCAGACCGAGCGCCAAGGCGACGATCGGTACCAGCCGCGTCGTCATCCTCTCCATCGCCGCGTAATATCGCATCGTCACGGCGCGAAATCCCGGCATGTTCGGCGGCCAGCGATTGAGCCCGATGAGGCGTTTCCGGCTAACGATGTCGGGATGGTCGGGGGCGCGGTCGCGGGTGATGTAGAAGCTCTCGCTGAAATTGGGCTTGGTGTTTTTGTTGACCGGCGAGTGGCGCACGGTCTGCCCGCCGAACGGCAGGTAGCCGATGTTCAATTCGCCGATCTTGAGGGCGAGCTTGTCGGCTTCCGGCCGGGCGAAGAACTGCGCTGCCGCGGCGAAAACGTCATCGGGCAGCCTTTGCGGCACACCGTGGTTGGCGACGACCAGAAAGCCGGTGTCCTCGCAGGTGCGGGCGACGGCGCGCGCCAATGGCGCCCCCGCACCCGGCTCGCCGGCGAGGAACGCCCCGATGTCGAGGACCGGGATGCGGCCGTTGCTCGATTGGGCCGCATCATGCGCTGCAGCGACAGCGCTCATCGCTCGCCCTGTTCCTCCGCCGCGGCCAGCGCCGCGGTGCGATCGGCCTGCGCCTGGGCGCGCGCCTGTTCTTCCTCTTCGTCGCGCTCCCGCAGCGGATCGATCCCGGCCGCCTGCATCCTGGCGCCCTCCTCGGACTGGGCGACATTGGCGGTGATCGTGACGCCAACCTCGGGGTGCAGCATGACCCGGAGCCGGTGCAGGCCGAGGGTCTTGATCGGGCGGTCGAGCACGATCTGGCGCTTGTCGACGGTGAAACCGGCCTTGGTCACCGCCTCGGCGATGTCGCGCGCGGCGACCGAGCCGTAGAGCTGGCCGCTTTCGCCGGCCTGGCGGATCAGCACGACGCTCAGCCCTTCGACCTTCGTCCCGACCTCGCCGGCTTCCGACTTGCGGGTCAGATTGTTGGCTTCGAGCTGGGCGCGCTGCGTCTCGAAATAGGCCAGGTTTTCCTTGGTCGCCCGCATCGCCTTTTTCTGCGGCAAGAGATAGTTACGCGCGTAGCCGGGCTTGACTTTGACGATCTGGCCCATCTGGCCGAGCTTGTCGACCCGTTCCAACAGAATGAGATCAACCATGTTCTAACTCCCCGGAGAGGCCAGGCGATGCCGCAGCCCGAGCCAGCTCTCCAACAGCCCCAGAACTGCGACCGCCAGAAACGGCCAGCCAAACAGCGCGCCCATCACATAGAAACCGGTGAGCGCCATCGCCGGGTGCGACAGCCGCCGCGCCGCCGCATGGAGGACAGCCAGACCGGCCAGACAGAACGGTACGCTGAGCGCGATCAGCATGTTGATGCCGACAAAACGCGGCGTCCCGCCAAACACCACCGCCGCCGCCGCGAGCCCGAGCGCTACCGGCACCCACCGCGGCAGGCCGAGCCCGGCCAGATCGGGCGAGGGGCGCCAGTTCGCACCAAAGCGGGCGAGCACTCCTTGCGCCAGCGCGGCGTTGGCAACGAGCATGACCATCCACGAGGCGGCGACAATCCCGGGGATTACGGCGGCGAGCGCCTCGGCGACCTGATCGCGGTTGGGCAGCGGATTCCGGGCGAGCCGGTCGAGCGCCTCGCCGACCACGCCGCGCAGTGTCGCCCGCAACTCCTCGGGGCCGCCGAGCAGCAGGAACGCCGCCGCGATGCCGGCCAGGCCGAGCGCTGTCAACCACGCCGTCAACAACCCAGGAGGGTACCAGGCGACCGTACCGTCGCCGGTGCGGCGCGCCAGCAGCGCCTGGCGCACCAGCAGCGCGACCGGCACCGCGTTGATCGCGGCAAAGATTGCCGCCCCCAACAGATCGCTCGCGCCCAACAGGACGAGCGTCCCGGTCAGACCGGCGAGCACGGAAGCGCCAGTGCCGAGCCACAACCCGGCGAGAAACAGCGGCAGCTGCGTCATGTAGACGAGCACCAGCCCGCCCGGCGTGCCGAGCATCACCGCGAGATAGAGGCACCCGCCAACGCCGCCGCAGGCGAGCGCGACGGCGGCGGTTCCCACTCGGCGCATGTCAGCCTCTTCGGTCGCGCGCGGCCGGCCTACTTCACCATGTAGGGAAGCAGGCCGAGAAAGCGCGCCCGCTTGATCGCCCGCGCCAGTTCGCGCTGCTTCTGGGTCGATACCGCGGTGATGCGGCTCGGCACGATCTTGCCGCGCTCCGAGACAAAGCGCTGCAGCAATCGCACGTCCTTGTAGTCGATCTTTGGCGCATTCGGGCCGGAGAACGGACAGGATTTGCGCCGGCGAAAAAACGGCCGGCGCGCCGCCGCGGCGCCCCGGTCGCCACCCCGGTCGCCGCCGCGGGGCCCACCCGGGCCCGACCCGGCCTGGCCTTCCATCTACGCCTCCACCTTTTCGACCGGTTCAGTCGGCGCAATGGCAGGAGCGGGCGCCTCGACCGCCGGGCGCTCGCCGCCGCCGTCACGGCCTTCGCCATAGCGGTCGCGGTCGCTGCGGCGCGGCCGGTCCTCGCGGCTGCCGCGGTTCTGCATGATCGCCGAGGGACCATCGTCGAGTGTGTCGACCCGCAGCGTCAGATAGCGGATCACGTCCTCGTTGATGCGCATCGTGCGCTCCAGTTCGAAGATCGCCGCCGCGGGCGCCTCGATGTTGAACAAGACGTAATGGCCCTTGCGGTTCTTGTTCATGCGATAGGCCAGGTTGCGCAGGCCCCAGTTCTCGCGTTTCTTGACCTCGCCGCCCTGGTCAGCGATCAGCTGAACGAAGCTGTCGGCCAGCGCCTCGGCCTGCGCGCCGGAAATATCCTGGCGCGCGATGAACACGTTTTCATAAAGCGGCATTGCAAAAGGATCCCTTGTGGCTGTGGTGACCCGGAGCGCCGGTGATTCTGGTCAACCGCCGCCGGCCGCGTCGAGCCGGTCCCGAAATGGGCCGGCAAGGGGAAGCCGCGCACTATACTGAAAGACCCCGGCGGCGCAAGCTGGCCGCATCGGTTGGGCACGGAGACCGCGATGCTGACACTTTACGGGAATCTCGATTCCGGTAACGTGTACAAGGTGACGCTGCTGCTGGCGCAGCTCGGCATCCCTCACCGCCTGATCGAAACGCTGCAGAGCCGCGGCGAACCGGGCAGCCCGCAATTTCGTGCGATCAACCCGATCGGCAAGATGCCGACGATCGTGTTCGACGACGGAAGGATGCTGTCGGAGTCGGGCGCGATCCTATTTTATTTCGCCCAAGGCACGCGGTTCCTACCGGCCGACCCGTGGCGACAGGCGAATGTGCTGCGCTGGATGTTCTTCGAGCAGTATAGACACGAGCCCTACATCGCGGTGAACCGGCGCTTGAGGCTGCATTCTCCGGCCCCGGAGCTCGCACGGCTCGCCGAGCGCATTATCGATAACCTCAGCCGCGGCAACCAGGCGCTCGCGGTGATGGAACAGCGCCTCTCCGGCAACGACTGGCTGGCGGGCAATTGCTACAGCATCGCGGACATCGCGCTCTACGCCTACACGCACAGCGCCGTCGATGGCGGGTTCGATCTCTCCGGCTACCTGGGTATCGGGCGCTGGCTGACACGGGTCAGAGACCAGCCCGGGCATGTCGGCCAATTCGAGCAGAGCAGCGCCGAGGTCATCCCGTGGCCGGGCTGGCGCTGAGCGGTTCAGGTCCTGACGCCGACGCCCTTTTCTTCGAGCACCTGCTGCAGTTCGCCGGTCTCGAACATCTCGCGGATTATGTCGCAGCCGCCGATGAACTCGCCTTTGACGTACAGCTGCGGGATCGTCGGCCAATTCGAGAATTCCTTGATGCCCTGGCGCACCGAGGGGTCAGCCAGAACATCGATGCCTTTGAATTTGACCCCGAGATGGCTGAGGATCTGCACCACCGCGGCCGAGAACCCGCATTGCGGGAAGACCGGGGTGCCTTTCATAAAGAGCACGACCGGCGCCTCGCCGATCTGCTGGCGGATGCGATCCTGTAGGGTGGTGTCCATCGTGTCGATCCCTCGTTGGTGGGGCGCCGCAGCGTGGGCTGGGGCGCGAGCCTCGGTCTGGTTTCCGCTCAATCCTCGGGTGCGCTCGTCTGCAGCGCAAGCGCGTGCAATTCGTTGCCCATCCGGCCGCGCAGCGCCTGGTACACCAGCTGGTGCTGCTGGATCCGGCTTTTGCCACGGAACGCGCCGGAGACGATCTGGGCGGCGTAGTGATCGCCGTCGCCACGCAGATCCTCGATCGAGACCTGCGCGTCGGGCAGGCTCTCCTTGATCAGCCGCTCGATCGTCGCCGCGTCCATCGCCATCGCCCGCTCCCCACTCAGCTAAACCCGGTCAGCTCTGGGCCATATAGCCCGGCAGCCAAGCCTCGTTCGCGGCCTTGAGTTCCGCGACCGATATGGCACCGGCGCTGGGGAGTGTCAACGCGCTGCCGGCACCCTTACCGACGACGCGGCCGATGCATTGCGCGTATATACTCATATTTTTCGCGGCGGCAAGGATTACCTCGGGCATCGCGGTCTCGATCAGATAACGCGCCTGGTCCTCGCCAAACCACCAGGCGTGCGCGGGTAGGAGGGAGGACGGCGGGTCGAGCGCCACGCCGCATCCCCCGGCCATCGCCATCTCGGCGAGCGCGACGAGGAGGCCGCCATCGCCGAGGTCGTGACAGGCGGCGACAGGTCCGGCGAGGATCTGGCCGCGGACGAAATCGCCGTTCCTGCGCTCGGCGGCGAGATCGATCGGCGGCGCCGCGCCCGCTTCCTTTCCCTCGATCTCGCGCAGATAGAGCGAGGCGCCGAGATGGCCCGCGGTGTCGCCGATCAGGATCAGCGTATCGCCGTCACGCTTCAGAGCGAGGTCGACCGCGCGGCGCGCGTCGGCGATCAGCCCGACCCCGCCGATGACCGGGGCGGGCCAGATCGCGCTGCCGCTGGTCTCGTTGTAGAGCGAGACATTGCCCGAGACGACCGGGTAGTCGAGCGCAAGGCACGCCTCGCGCATGCCCTCGATCGCGCCGACAAACTCGCCCATGATCTCGGGCTTTTCCGGATTGCCGAAATTCATGCAATCGGTCAGCGCCAACGGCAATGCGCCGACCGCATTGAGGTTGCGCCAGCTTTCGGCCACCGCCTGGGCGCCGCCGCGTTTGGGGTCGGCGCGGCAATAGCGGGGCGTCGAGTCGGTGGTCAGCGCCAGCGCCTTGCCGTTCTCGCCGACGCGGATCACCGCGGCGTCGCCGCCCGGCCGCTTCACCGTGTTGCCCTGGACGAGGTGATCGTACTGCTCCCAGATCCAGCGCTTCGAAGCGAGGTCAGGGCAGGCGAGGAGGCGCTTCAAGCTTTGCAGCGGGTCGTGCGCGGGCAGGCCCCGGGGGTCGATCGCGGGTTCGCTCGGGCGCCGCACCCAGGGCCGCTCATAGAGCGGCGCCTCGCCGACCAAGGGGCCGACCGGGATGTCGGCGGCGATCGCGCCATGCATGCGCAGCACCAGGCGGCCGGTGTCGGTGACATGGCCGATCACCGCGAAATCGAGCTCCCATTTGTCGAAGACCCGCCGCGCCTCGGCCTCGCTGCCCGGCGCCAGGATCATCAGCATCCGCTCCTGGCTTTCGCTGAGCATGATCTCGTAGGCGCTCATGCCGGCTTCGCGCACCGGCACGCGGTCGAGATCGAGCGCGATGCCGAGCCCGCCCTTGCCGGCCATCTCGACCGAGGACGAGGTGAGCCCCGCGGCCCCCATATCCTGGATCGCGACAATTGCGTCGCCCGCCATCAATTCGAGGCAGGCCTCGATCAAGAGCTTCTCGGCGAACGGGTCGCCGACCTGCACGTTCGGCCGCTTTTCCGCCGCGTCCGCGGCAAACTCGGCCGAGGCCATCGTTGCGCCATGGATGCCGTCGCGCCCGGTCTTGGCTCCGACATAGATGACGAGGTTTCCGGGGCCCGCCGCGGTGGAATAAAAGATGCGGTCGGTGCGGGCCAGACCGACGCACATCGCGTTGACCAGGATGTTGCCGTTATAGGTCCGGTGGAAGGTGCACTCGCCGCCGACCGTCGGCACCCCGACGCAATTGCCGTAACCGCCGATGCCGCCGACGACGCCCGAGACGAGGTGCCGCGTCTTCGGGTGATCGGGGCTGCCAAAGCGCAGCGAATCCAGGAGCGCGATCGGCCGCGCGCCCATCGTGAAGATGTCGCGCAGGATGCCGCCGACCCCGGTCGCCGCGCCCTGATAGGGCTCGATAAACGACGGGTGGTTGTGGCTCTCGATCTTGAAGACGACCGCATCGCCGTCGCCGATGTCGATGATTCCGGCGTTCTCTCCGGGGCCGCAGATGACGCGGGGACCGCTGGTCGGCAGGGTCCGGAGCCAGACTTTTGAGGATTTGTACGAGCAGTGCTCGCTCCACATCGCCGAAAAAATGCCGAGTTCGGTCACGTTCGGGCTGCGCCCGAGGATGGCCACGGCACGCTCGAACTCCTCGGCGCTGAGCCCCATCTCGGCGGCGAGTTCTGCGGTGACGTTGCTGCCCCGGGAGATTGTCATTCCGGGGCCCGAGCGCAGCGAGGGAGCCCGGAACCCATGAACACGGACCGATCCGCCATTGCTCTGTTGGTGCCAATTCCCCCGAATAGGCGTTCTTGGGTTCCGGGTTCGCCGCTTCGCGGCGCCCTGGAATGACAACAGCAAGAGATCGTCGTCATGCGGTCACTGCAGCGCGCCGACCAGCCCGTCGAAGAACCCGCTTCCGTCGGTCCCGCCCAACAGCGGATCGGTCGCGTCCTCGGGGTGCGGCATCAGGCCGAGGACGGTGCGGCTGTCGTTGACGATGCCGGCGATGGCGCGGGCCGAGCCGTTGACATTGTCTTCCTCGGCGATTGCGCCCGTCGGCCCGCAATAGCGGAACGCCACACGGCCCTCGCCTTCGAGCCGGTCGAGCGTGTCGGGGTCGGCAGTGTAGTTGCCGTCGTGATGGGCGAGCGGCACCCGGATCGTCTGGCCGGCGCTGTAGCCGCAGGTGAATATCGTCTGGTTGTTCTCGACCCGCAGGTGAATGTCGCGGCAGATGAAGCTCAGCGTCCGATTCGGCAATAGCGCCCCGGGCAGCATGCCGGCCTCGGTCAAGATCTGAAACCCGTTGCAGATGCCCAAGACCGGGGTGCCGCGCTCGGCGCGGGCCTTTACCTCGCGCATGATCGGCGAATGCGCCGCCATCGCGCCGCAGCGCAGATAGTCGCCGTGGGCAAAGCCGCCGGGCAGGATGATCAGGTCGCAATCGGGCAGGCTCGAATCCTTGTGCCAAACGCGCAGCGGCTCGCGGCCCGCGGCGAGCTTCCACGCGAGACACACATCGTTCTCGCGGTTGGAGCCGGGGAAGATGATGATTGCGGCTTGCATCGGGGGCCGACGGCGATGGCGCGGATCACCTCACATACGCCGCGCCGATCGGCCGTTCAAGCCGGCTGGTTAAGGCCCCGAGGGCGATGCCCTAGGCGCCTGCCGTCAGTCTTGCGACTTGGCCCAGACGATCGCGGTCGCGATGCCGAGAAAAACCAGAGCCTGTGCCCCCATGGCGGGCTTGAGGAAGCTGAAATAAGTACAAAACACGCCGAGACTGCCGAACAACGTCGAGCAGGCCGACAGCGCCATTTGCACAACCATTAGGTCCAGCATTGCGCCGTACCCTTGTTTCTTTCGCAGTACGGCACATGGCGACAAACCGGAGATAATCCTAGTAAATTGTTGGTTAATTAACCCATTTCTCAGGAAATCGCGCAGCTCGCCCGCTCGCCGCGACCGGCGGGTGTGGCATCGGGCGCGTCGAACGGCGCTCCTTCGCCGGGATCGCCGCCGATAATCTGGACCCCGGAAACGATAGGCGCCGTGTCCGGATCGCTGCCCGATACAATCGAGCCGCCGGAGACGATCTCGCCGCGCTCCGGCCAGAGCATGCGAAAATCTTCGAGCCGCCGCTCGGTCCCGCCGCGGACGTATAGCGGCGCCGACAGGCGAAAGCTGTGCCCGGCGATCGACGCGCCGACGGGCTCGCCACTCTCCGCCCAAATCGCCGCTTCACCCCCGAACCAGGCGTTGAGCGCCGCGCTGTCGTCATGCCTGCCGTCACCCCATAGAACGATATCGGCGTGGACGCAGTGTTGCCGTTCCGCCGCCTGGGCTGCGATTGGCAAAAAGCCGGCGATGATCGCCGAAAGGATTGCAACATATCGTGTCATTGCGAGGGGGTTTATATCGCAATCTGACCCAGCGCGGCAATCTGCTATCCTAGCGCGAAACGCCGGGGGAGCAGAATGTCAGAGGGACCATGGCCCGAGAACTGGGCCGATGCGGCCCGTTGGCTTTTGGGTGCCGTGTTCGTGTTCGCGGCCGGTTTCGAGGGCTACGTAATGCTCTGGGATGGCCGCACGATAGCGGGCATGATCAGCATAATAATAGCATTCATATTGACTGCTATACTTGTTCGGTGGAAACACATTGAGGCATTGGCAGGCACTCAATTTTCAGAGGTAGCAAGACGTACAGTCATCCATCCGGCCACTTGGATTGCAACGTTTTTAGCAGTGTTGTTGATGATCGCGTTCTCGCCTTTTGTAGAGACGCGCTCAAATCCGGCATGGTCTATTGGTATTGCGGCCGGCCTATCGATGTTTCTGCTAGTAGTCGTGTTTGGGATCTGGAACGGTAAGGCAACTGCGCGATCACGCGCACTCGTATCGAGAGTTAAAAAGCTTGAGGAACAAGCAACAAATCACGCGGAGCGAGCTCTTCGCCTCGAAATGAAAGTGGCAAGCAATAACCAGCAAACTAGAATGCAATATGACATTCTAATCGACGCGCTGCGCGCTCGCGATGCAGAGGCGATAATCAAGGAAGCCGACAAAACAGTGCGGTCCCTCGGAAAAAACTTTTAGAGACATCATATTACAACGAAGCTGAGTGGACCGAAGATTATAAGATTTGGGAAAGCGCGATAATTCAGATTGACAGAGTAGCACAGGAATGGGGGAGGAACGAGCATACGCCATTTTTTAATGACTCTCTCAGAGATATTGATCAGAGTGCGCCGGCCCCACCGGATAATATAAGACAAGATACAAACGTAACCCGTTACAAGGTGGTTTGGCTGGCACAACAAAGTTATGCCAATCGTCGGGACGGTATCTTCATTTACTTTAAAGCTAAGGGGCAATTACCGTAATGGCGGCGAGCTTGGCTTTAAATTACCTGCTGGCCGATACGATCGCCGCTTGCGAGTGGTCTTTTTCTCCTTCTTCGGCTCTGGCTCTGGCAACTCGCGCGGGTCGGTTTGCGCAACTCGCCGCAAAGCCTCATCGAAGCTCATATCCCAGTGCAGCGGCTTTTCGTGCTTCGGCATCACTCGGCGATCAGATCGTTGTACCGCAGGCGCTTGCCATCGGTCGCGGCCAGCATCGAATTGACACGACCGCCTTCCTCGGCATCGCGCCGATTATAGCGCCATGTGGCCTCGCCGACATACTGATCAAGGTGCTTCTCGCTAACCCAATGGTGGATGCCGTAAATCTGCCGTTTGAACAAAGACCAGAAGCCTTCGATCGTGTTCGTGTGCGCCCCGTCGCGGACGTACTCACCAGCGGTGTGCTTGATGACCGCATGGGCATACTCGGCATCAAGACCGCGATAGCCGACCCATTCGTCCGTGGCCAGCAAGGCAGCCTGCCGGGAGACATGCTCGCGAACGAAACCCTTCAGGGTCGCGGCATCGACGCTCCTAACAGCGCGGGCCACAACCGCGCCCTTACGCTCGACAGCGCCGACGACCGGAACTTTGCCAGAGCCGATGCCGCCGCGACCGGAGCCGCCTCGCTTGCCGACGTGTCGGTTCTTCGCTTTGCCGCCGACGAAGGTTTCGTCAACTTCGACAATGCCGCCGAGCGGCATCTTGAACGATCCGGTCTTTGCAGCGTAGCGGAGCCGATGCAGCATGAACCACGCGGTCTTTTGCGTGACGCCAAGATCGCGGGCAAGCTGGGCGCTGGCGACGCCTTTTTTGTGGCTGGTGATCAGCCAGATCGCGATAAACCATTGCCGCAACGGAAGCTTGGTGTCGGCGAAGATCGTGCCGACTTTGATGGAGAAGCGCTGCCGACAAGCCTTGCACTTGTGGGTACGAGCATCAGAGAAGTTGTAGATTTCGGTCCCGCCACAATACGGGCAGAATGCGCCGCGCGCCCAGCGGATCGCGCGAAAATGCTCGATGCAAGTCTGCTCGTCGGGAAAGGCCGCGGTGAGTTCCGAGAGGGTGTCGAATGCCTGCAACATGCTCGCCTCCAACCAACGAGAGCATTCTACTCCATTGCGTTCGTTGGGTCAAGCACGTATATAATTACCATTGCGAGGAGCTAGCGACGAAGCAATCTCGACGGTCCGAGCTCACCTGGCACGAGATTGCTTCGCGTTGCTCGGAATGACAACGGAGTTTTGGCGATCGGGCAGAGCTCACCCGATCTCGATCGCGTAATTCTCGATAACCGGGTTGGCGAGCAACTGCCGGCACATCTCTTCGACCCGCGCGCGCGCCGCGGCGGGGTCCACCTCGGCGAGATCGAGCTCGATCAGCTTGCCTTGGCGGACATCGCCCACCCCGGCGAAGCCCAGCGCCTTCAGCGCATTGCCGATCGCCTGGCCCTGCGGATCGAGCACGCCGGGTTTCAGGCTGATATGGATGCGCGCCTTCACTGCCAGGCCCTTATTGCATCGTCCTCGGCGCCGTGAAATCGCCGGGGCCGCCCTCGAGCACGATCCCAAGCCGGCGCGCCACCTCCTGATAACCCTCCTCTACCCGGCCGAGATCCTCGCGGAAGCGGTCCATGTCCATCTTCTCGTTGGTTCGCGAATCCCACAGCCGGCAACTATCCGGGCTGATCTCGTCGGCGATCACGATGCGCACGTCATCATCGCTATACAAGCGGCCGAATTCCAGCCGGAAATCGACCAGCCTGATGTTGATCCCGAGAAACAGCCCGGTCAGGAAATCGTTGACCCGCAGGGCCATGTACCCGATCTCGTCGAGATCGCCGGTGCTCGCCCAACCGAAGGCGGTGATGTGCTCTTCGGAAACTGGCGGATCGCCGAGTTCGTCCTTCTTGTAGAAGTATTCGATGATCGAGCGCGGCAGCACCGTGCCCTCGGCGATGCCGAGGCGCCGCGTCAGCGATCCGGCCGCGATGTTGCGCACGACGACTCCGATCGGGATGATCTCGACCTCACGCACCAGCTGCTCGCGCATGTTGAGCCGCCGCACCAGATGCGTCGGGATGCCGATCTCGGCGAGCTTCAGCATCAGGAACACGCTGATGCTGTTGTTGAGGACGCCCTTGCCGCTGATGACGCCGCGCTTCTGGTGATTGAGAGCGCGCGCGTCGTCCTTGAAATGCTGGACAAGGGTGCCGCGCTCGGGGCCTTCGAACAGGACCTTGGCCTTTCCTTCGTAAATTTGTCTGCGTCGCAATCGCGACATTTCATTTCTACTAGAATTGTGAAGTACTAGTGAGATATGGTGATCCCGGATAGCGGGAGCAACTTTTATTATTTCGCGTTTACATTGTGCCACGGCGAGGACTCAGGCAGCCAGGCGGCAAAGCGAAATATTGCTCGCCGCTCGGGCGATGGCACCGCCGGCAGCGCGATCAACGCGCTCGATACCGTGGCGAAGCCGCGCGCCGTGCGGAACCGCAGGGCCGCCTCGGCCGGCGCGCCGGGCGGCGCGTCATCGTCGCCGAGCAGATCCTGCCAATGGGCCCACTCGCCGCGGTCGGGATCGGGCGTCGGCGCGGCGCAAAAGCGCGGCCCGGCGAGCGCGAGGCGCGGCGTCTCCTTCTCGTTGAGGTCCCCGGCGGCGATCAACGACAGCCCGTCGGCGAGCGGCTGCGCCGCGATCCGGCCGCGGCCGCTGTGGCGCAGCCAAAACGCGTCGCGGTTGTCGGCGACGATCAGGTTGAAGGTGCGGTAGGCGGCGGGGTCGAGATCGCAGAGCGCCGCTGCGGCGGCGACCGCATCGGCGTGGTCGAGCGCCTCGAGCACCAATTCGCCGCGCGAGCGCTGGCCGGTGGCGGGGCCGAGCGAGCCGTGCCGGTTCAAGACCGCAGCGGCGACGCCCCAATCGTTGATCCCGAGCCACGACCCTCCGGCCAACAGGTCGAGGCCGGCGGTGACCTCGGCCCGGTCCGGCCAATGGCGGCCCGGCGGCAGGGCGGGGCGGTCGATCATCTCATCGCGATTGGCCCCGATCACGACCGGCCAGGCGTGCTCGGGCCGGCGCAGGATCACCAACGTGCACATTCACACCCTCGCCCGGGAAACCAGCCTCTGTGATCCAGCCTGTGTGATATTGTGCCGGCAGGCCGCCGGCGCCACGCGACATGGGATCCCAGACCGATGACAGCCTTTGACAACCGCGAACGCGAATTCGAGACCCGCTTCAAGCACGACCAGGAGCTGCAGTTCAAGGTCACAGCGCGCCGTAACCGGCTGTTGGGGTTGTGGGCGGCGGAGCGGATGGGGCTCGCCGGCGATACCGCGCAAGCCTATGCCAAGGAGGTGGTCGACGCCGAATTCAAGGGCGGCGACCGCCACGTCGTCGCCAAACTCCTCGCCGACCTCGCCGCCAAGGGCCACCCCGCCACCGAGGCGCAGGTCCGGTTCGAGTTCGACCATTTCGCCGAGCAGGCCAAACAGCAGATCATGCAGGAATAAAGCCCCTCTCCCGCACTGCGGGAGAGGGTGCCTGAGGCGAAGCCGAGGGCGGGTAAGGGTCCGGCGTTGATCTTCCGCTGGTTCAGACCGGCCGGTCGCCCTTGACGGTGACCCGGTTGCCCGAGCGGGTGTGCGGCCAATAGTCCCACATCGCATGGTGCTGGACGCAGCGGTTGTCCCAGAACGCGATCGAGTTCTCGCGCCAGCGGAAGCGGCACTGGAACAGCGGGTTGGCCATGTGCTCGTAGAGATAGCGCAGGATGCCGTTGCTCTCGTCGCGCGGGATGCCGTTGATGTAGCGGGTAAAGCCCTGGTTGACATAGAGCGCCTTTTTGCCGGTCACCGGGTGGGTGCGCACCACCGGATGGTCGGCATAGGGGTAGCTCTCTTTGTCCTTGACCCCGTAATTGGCGTATTGGCCGCGGTAATGCTCGCCATCGTGCCGCGCGGTCAGCCCGTCGAGATAGGTCTTCATGCGGTCGGACAGCGCGTCGTAAGCGGCGTACATGCTGGCGAAGAGGGTGTCGCCGCCCTTGGGCGGGCATCGCCGGATGTAGAGGATGCTGCCCATCGGCGGCTCGGGGTCGCACGACACATCGGTGTGCCAGCCGTCGCCATTGGCGCGCGGGCTGTCCTTGTCGGCGTGGATGACCATCAATTCGGGATGGCCGGGTTCGGCGGGCGCCGCCGGGTGAAGGTGCAAATCGCCAAAGAGGCGCCCAAAGGCGAGGTGCTGCTCCTGGCTCAGGCGCTGGTCGCGGAAAAAGATCACCGAATTCTCGGCGAGCGCGCGATGGATCTCGTCGATCGTCTGGTTGCCGAGCGGGCGCGCCAGGTCGACGTCGGCGATCTCGGCGCCGATGATCGGCGTCAGCTTGTCGATCGCGATCGTGTCATAGGGGGCCGCTTCGTCGCCCAAATGCTTGTAGCGGGGGCCGTTTCTCTCGCGCATCAGGCTCATTGTGGCTCTCCCATCATGTTCAGCTCTCCTTATCCTCGATCAATGCTTCGACAGGGACACCGATAGCGCGGGCGAGCCGGTCAAACGCGTCAATGCTGCCGTTCTCCCGCCGTGCCTCGATTTGCGCAATCAGGTCTCTGCCAACTCCGGATTTTGACGAAAGGGACAACTGCGTCCAGCCACGATGCTCGCGCCAGGCCCGTATCGGATGCCAGCCGTCAAGCTCGGCTTGCACCACTTCCAGCGGAATTGTCGTCTCAACCGGGCAACCACGCCCGGCCTCAAGCCGCGCGGCGAAAGCCGCATCTTCGGCGCGTGCCGCCCCAACCGCGGCAACATCGTCCTCATCCTCGTCGATGTCGCTGTTCTCAAAAGCCGCGACGAGCCGCTCCCAATCTGCCCGTGACAGCACAACTTCGTCGCCGGTGATCGACTTCGGCTTCGGCAACACGACCGACATTCGTTACCTCTTGTATACGTCGCCGCGGGTACGGACCAATTCAACGGTCAGAACCTGGTTGGCCGTATCGACCGCGAAAAGCACCCGGTACTCACCGACACGCAGCCGAGATATGTCACTTGCCGCGAGCGGCTGCACATCGCCCCTCTGTCCCGCCGCAACGGCCTCGATTCGTGAGACGATCTGCGCCCGACGGTCGGCGGGGATGCGCCGTAACGACTTCCGCGCGGACGCGGTGAAGACGACCTTCATCCCCACTCAACTTACCGGACCGGCGACTTTGGATCAAACCTGCTTGCGATCGAGCCCCAATTTACTCGCCGAACACCCGGCGGAAGATCGTGTCGACATGCTTCAGATGATAGGCGGTGTCAAACAGCCCGTCGATCGCTTGCGCCGGCAGGTGGCGGGTGATCGCCGGGTCGGCCTTGAGGCGGTCGGCAAAGCGGCCCTCGCCGTGCCAGGCCCGGGTCGCATGCCCCTGCACCAGGCGATAGGCCTCCTCGCGGCTCATCCCGGCCTGGGTCAGGGCCAACAGCACGCGCTGCGAATCGACGAGTCCGCCGAGGGCTTCGAGGTTGTCGCGCATCCGCTCGGGGTAGACGACGAGCCGGTCGACCAGCCCCGTCAGCCGCGCCAGCGCAAAATCCAACAGCGTTGTCGCATCCGGCGCGATTATCCGCTCGACCGAGGAGTGCGAGATGTCGCGCTCGTGCCACAGCGCGACGTTTTCGAGCGCCGGGACGACGGTCGAACGGACCAGACGGGAGAGCCCGGTCAAATTCTCCGACAGCACCGGGTTGCGCTTGTGCGGCATCGAGGAAGAGCCCTTCTGGCGCGGCGCGAAATATTCTTCGGCCTCGCGCAATTCGGTGCGCTGGAGGTGGCGGATCTCGGTGGCGAGGCGCTCTACCGCCGCGGCGATCAGCGCCAGTGTCATAAAAAACTGGGCGTGGCGGTCGCGCGGGATCACCTGGGTCGAGATCGGCTCGGGGGTGAGGCCGAGCTGCTCGGCGACATAGGCCTCGACCGCGGGATCGATGTTGGCGAAGGTGCCGACCGCGCCGGAAATCGCGCAGGTCGCGATCTCGCGGCGCGCGGCGAGGAGGCGTTCGCGATTGCGGGCAAATTCTGCCCAATGCCCGGCGAGCTTTAGCCCGAAGGTCGTCGGCTCGGCGTGGATGCCGTGGCTGCGCCCGACCGTTACCGTGTATTTGTGCTCGACGGCGCGGCGCTTCAGCGCCGCCAAGAGCCCGTCGAGATCGTCGATAAGGAGGTCGGCCGCCTCTTTTAGCTGCACCGCGAGGCAGGTGTCGAGCACATCGCTCGAGGTCATTCCCTGGTGGACAAAGCGCGCCTCGGGCCCGACATGCTCGGCGAGGTTGGTCAGAAACGCGATCGTTTCGTGATGCGTCTCGCTCTCGATTTCTGCGATCCGCGCGACCTCGAAGGCGCCCTTCTCGCGCACCGCGCGCGCCGCGCTCTCCGGGATGACGCCAAGGCGGGCCTGCGCCTCGCAGGCATAGGTCTCGATCGCGAGCTGGATGCGGTAATAATTCTCGGGCTGCCAGATCGCCGCCATCTGCGGCCGGCTGTAGCGCGGGATCATCGGCCTCTATCTCCGCTCGGAGGGGGGCTGCTTTCCGGTTCTGGCGCGAGCATTTTCGCCATCAGCACATCGTCATGATAGCGGCCCTGATATTTGGCCGCACGCTTCTCGACCCCGTATTCCTCGAACCCGAGCCGGGCATAAAGCTCGCGCGCCGCCCGGTTCTCGGCGATTACGCTGAGCTGGATCAGTTCGACCTGCGTGCGCGCGTTATCGATCACCGCCTCGACGAGGCGGCGACCGACCCCGGCGCGTCGCGCCGCAGGCCGAACGTACATCCCCCACAGCGTGCCTTTGTGCGCGTGCTTTAGACCGAACTGCACAAAAAAGCCCGCGACGCCCAGGAGTTCCGAGCCCCGGAATGCGCCAAACACGACGGCACCCGCGAGCCGCTCCGCGAAGAAGGAAAGCGGTTGGCTGCTTTCGTTTTCAAGCGTGCTGCTGAACGCATCGGGGTCGTGCCCGAGCCCTTCGAGGCGAATTTCCCGGTACAGCGGAGCCTCGTCCGGAGAAAGGCGGCGTACCTCGATCGGTGCCTCGCTCAAGCGACGGCGCTCCGCGCGTGATCGTCGGCCGTCTCGGCATAGCCGAGAGCGGCGAGCGATCCGAGCAAATGGCCGGGCACCGGCGCGGTGACCCTGATCGGCGGCTTGCCGGGATAGAGCGGGAGCGCGATTGCGCGGGCATGGAGCTGCAGCGGCGAATCGGCCGGGCCGCCATAAGCCAAGTCGCCGACCACCGGACAGCCGAGCGCGGCGCAATGCACGCGGATCTGGTGGGTGCGCCCGGTGCGCGGTCGCAATTCGAGCCAGGCGCGGCCGCCCGCTGTCCCCCGCACGCGATAATCGGTGATCGCCCGCATCCCCGCGGGATCGGTCACCATATGCCAGCCGACGATGCCGCGCGGCTGCTTCGCCAGCGCGGCCTCTACCCGGCCTTCGGGCGCGGCCGGAACCCCGGCTACCACGGCCCAATAGACCTTCTCGACGCTCCCTTCGGCAAACAGCCTCCCCAGCCGGCGCAGCGCCTTAGGATGGCGCCCGAGCACGAGGCAGCCCGAGGTGTCGCGGTCGAGCCGGTGCGCCAGCGCCGGCGGTCGCGGCAGTCCGAAGCGCAACAGCGGAAACCAGTGTTCGAGATGCGGTCCGCCGCCCGGCCCGGAATGCACCGGTATGCCGGCCGGCTTGTCGATGACCAGCACCAGCCCGTCGCGATAGAGCACGCGGTCGATCAGGTTCATGGGCGAGTCCATCGCCGAAAGATCGTCGTCGCGGCCTTGCCGTGCAAGCGCTGCTGTGAAAGCGATGGCCCCAAAGCGGTCGCCGGGATTAGCGTGTTGCGTTGGGGAGGTGCCATGAGCAGCACAGAGCAGGTCCTCGCCGCCGGACCGCCCGTATCGGTCAAAGGGCCGTGGCGAGCTCCCGGACATCGCCATCTGCACGGCTCGGATTTCGCCTGGGCGATCGCCTTTGTCCTGCCCTATGTGGCGGTGTACGCCGCCTTTGTCGTCTATCCCTTCGGCTACGCGCTGTGGCTGGCTGGGAAACCGTCGCTCTACGCCGAACTGGTCGCGGATCCGCTCTACCTGTCGACCGCGGTCAATACCCTCTTGTTCGTTGGCCTTGGCGTGAATGTGAAGATGTTCCTCGCCTTGCTGCTCTCCGGCTTCTTCATGCGGCGCCGGTGGTGGATCAAGGCCCTGCTGGCCGTTTATATTTTGCCGTGGGCGATCGCGGCGGCCCAAGCCTGCCTCGCGTTTCACTGGATGCTGATCGGCGAATTAGGTCTGGTCGACGGCGTATTGTCGGCGGCGTTCGGGATTGACGGCCCAAATTGGTTCGGCGACCGGTGGCTCGGCGTGGGATCGGACATCGTCGCCTATATCTGGAAATGGCTGCCGTTCTGGACCGTGATCTTCCTCGCCGCGCGGTTGAGGATTCCCCGCGACATTTATGATTCGGCGGAGATTGACGGCGCGACCGGCACCCGCCGCTTCGTCCATGTCACGTTCCCGCTCTTGGCCAACCTCTATCTCCTCTGCACGCTGCTTTCCACACTGTGGACAGTCGGCGACTTCACGACCGTCTATCTGGTCTCGGGCGGCGGGCCGGCGGGAGCCACCGACGTGCTGGCGACGCTCGGCTTCCACTACGCCTTCGACACCAGCAGGCCGGCGCTCGGCATCGCAGCGGTGCTGTCGGCCCTCCCGGTGCTGATCCCGATCGCGATTGTCTTGATGCGCAGGCTCCAGACGAGCGAGGCGCAGCTGTGAACCTCACCCCGACTCTCGGCTGGCCGGGTCGCCGCCGCCGGCGGCTGCGACGGCTGCTCACCGAAGCCGGCTCGGCGCTGCTCGCAATCGTCCTCCTGATCTGGTCGCTCGCACCGGTCTACCAGATGTTTTTGATTGCGCTCGATCCCGAGGAAGGCGAGATCGAGTTCGACGGCAATCTCTGGCCGCCCGAGCCGTCGCTCGAGGGCTTTCGCGCCGTGGTAACGCAGGAAGCGCGCTACTTGGAGGATTTCTGGCACCAGTTCGGCAACAGCCTTGCGATCGGCCTGCTGACAATGGCGCTAACTGTGCTGATCGGCTCGTTGGCGAGCTTCGCCGTCAGCCGGATGCGACTCGGCAAAGGTTCACTGCTCACCAACGCCGCGCTCCTCACCTACGCGATCCCGGCATCCTTCCTGATCGTCCCTTACTATCGGATCATGCATGACTACGGTCTCTCGGACAGCCTCTGGGCGGTTATTGCGGCACAAGTCACGTTTGCTCTCCCGTTTGCGATTCTGATGCTGCAGCTGTACGCCAGGTTGATACCGTTTGAACTGGACGACGCGGCCCGGGTCGACGGCGCATCCGCGGTTCAAGTGTATCTGCGCATCTATCTGCCATTGATGATTCCGGCGCTGGCGGTCGTCGCCGTCTATGCGTTGCTGCTCGCCTGGAACGACTATTTGTACCAGGCCGTGCTGCTGTCGGTGCGGAACATGACCGTTTCAGTGACGCAGGGCCAGCTGTTCACCGACATAGACGCGCCGTATAACGCGATGATGGCCGCCGCGATCATTTATGTGCTGCCGCCGATTGCGCTGTTGTTTATCCTCCGTCGCTACGTCGCCGCGGGCCTGACGATGGGTGGGGTCGAGGGATAGGCGCGCGGCGTTAAACCAGTCGATGGGGCTGAGGCCATGAGCGACACACCACGAGCACCGGATGTCGAGACCCATCGCTTCGCCGATGACGGGGTCGTGCCGAACAATGCGGCGTTGCCGCTGGTCGTCTATCGCGGGGCGCTTGCCGCCGGCGGCGACCGCGCCAGCGCCTGCGAGGCGATGTTTACGCGGCATGGCTGGCCCGCTGCCTGGCGCAACGGCATCCACTCGCATCACCATTATCACAGCACCGCGCATGAGGCGCTCGGCATCGCCCGCGGCAATGCCCGGGTGCGGCTCGGCGGCCCGAACGGGCAGGTGGTGGAGCTCAATGCCGGCGATGTCGTGGTGATCCCGGCCGGGATCGCGCACAAGCGCGAAGCGGCGAGCGGCGATCTGCTGGTGATCGGCGCCTACCCGCGCGGCCAGCGTCCCGATATGTGCCGGGCCGAGGCGGCCGCGCACGACCAAGCGGTCGCGGCCATTGCCGCGGTTCCGCTCCCCGAGGCGGATCCGGTCACCGGGCGGGCCGGCCCGCTGCTCCTGTGCTGGCGGGAGGCGCCCTAACCCCGCACGCGCGGCACCGCCGCCGGAGGCGGGGCAGGCGCGGCTTCCTGAAGACAGCGTCCGGCGTAAAGGATCTCGCCGCCGTTGCCGAACGGCCCCTCGGCGTCGGGGACAAAGCGCCGCGTATCGACGACATACCCGTCGGGGCACATGGTGTGTTCCTTAAGCGCGTCGGCGATCCAGCCCCGGCGCAGCCGTTCAGCCACGCCGTCGTCATTGGCGGTCATCACCGTGTTGGTCCGCGCGCTGTAGAGGAACGAAGTGGGGCCGGTGGCGCCGAAGCCCTCGACGCGCGCCGATCCGACACAACCGACAAGCGAGAAGAGGCAAAGCAGGGCGAGCGGGCGCATCGGGCCGGGTCTCCGTGGGTCGAGGCTTGTCTCTATTCCCGATTCCGCGCCATAGGGCAAGCGCCGCGGTCGAAAACGCGGTGAGCGGGGCGGCGGCGGCAGCGAATGACCGGCCGCGCCCGCCGTTATCATCCAGGCGGGCCGGGGAGCAAGGCGTGGAAAGGCAAAACAATTTCGACCTGTTGCGGCTGGTCGCGGCGGTCTCGGTGGTCTTCAGCCATGCCGTTCTGTTGTCCGAGAACTCGCAGGACCACGACCCGCTGATGATTCTGACCGGCGGTCAAACGATTCTCGGGGTGGTCGGCGTTTTCGTGTTCTTCACGATCAGCGGCTACCTCGTCACCCAGAGCTTCGACACCACGGGGTCGCCGCTGGTGTTCCTTGCGAAGCGCGCGCTGCGGATCTTCCCCGGGCTTTTGCTCTGCCTCACAATCTGCGCCTTCGTCATCGGACCCTTTGTGAGCGGGCTATCGCTCGCCGATTATGTCGCGCGCCCTGGGCCATACCTCTTCCTGGTGCATAATGCCGTCCTCGACACCGAATACAACCGGCTGCCCGCTGTCGTCTTTGCACCGGGAAATATCGGCGGCATCGTCAATGGACCGCTGTGGAGCCTGCCTTGCGAAGTCGTGATGTACCTGATGGTCTTTGCTCTCGGCGTGTGCCGCCTCTTAACGTTGCGCACCGGTCTGGTGCTGCTCGCAATCGGGATTGGTTGCCTATGGTTCGAGGTTACCGATGCGCTCGGCGGCGCCTTTTGGCTGCTCGGATTCTTCGCCGCCGGGATCTGCTGCTATCGCTTGTGCGGGCGGTTGGGCGGAACGCGGTTCATCGCCGGGCGCTGGGCCCTCCTCGCGGCGCTCGGGCTGGCGCTCAGCATCCCAGCGCGGTTGTTTCTCGTCGCATTTCCGCTCTGCGGCAGCTATCTGGCGATCTACCTCGCGCTCAACCGCCGGCTGCCGCCGGTGCCGGCCGCCCGTTTCGGCGATCTGTCCTACGGCCTCTACATCTATGGCTGGCCGATCGAGCAATGCGTCGTTTTTTTCAGCGGCGGGGCGGCGCCGTGGTGGGAGGTATTTCTTATCTCGCTCGCGCTGGCGGCGTTGGCCGCCTTCCTTTCCTGGCACACGGTCGAGCGCCGCTGCCGCTGGCGCCCCCGACTCGGCGCGCGGCTCACGGCGACGGTCGCTGGCGTCGCGGCGAGCGGGTAGACCATCGCCTGAAGCCGGGAAACCCGAATTTCGGCCTGTTTCAGCGCTGTCGCTGCGAGGCGAACTCCTTGCGGTAACGCCGGGGATTGCCCCATCAGGTTGACGTACGCGCTCAAGAGCAGCACAATATGTTGGGCGGCTGCTGCATCCGTAATCGGAACAGAGGCACCAAGTGTCGACGATCGGAACGACGCACATCGGCGGGATCGTTCTCGGCACGACCACCGGCGGGGGAACCTACGCCTCGCCGCTGACCATAACATCGACCGGCGCGGTCACGGCAAGCAGCGGGAACGCGATCTCCGGCACCGCCTCCTCCGTGACGCTCCTGAACCAGGGCACGATCGCGTCCGGCAACACCGACGGGGTCTACCTCTCAGGCGGCGCCAGCCTCAACAATTCGGGACTGGTCACCGGGGGCAGCAAGGGCGTCGACATTTTCGGCAATGCCGGCACCGTCATCAATTCAGGCTCGATCATCGGCACGGCCAGCAACGGTGTCGAGCTGGGAGCCGGCGGTTACGTCGGCAACACCGCGGGCCTGATCCAGGGGGTCAACGGCGTTGTCGTCAGCGGCGGCGCCGGAGCGGTGACCAATTCCGCCACGATCATCGGCACGGGCGGTACGGGCGTCGATCTCACTGCCGGCGGGAGCGTCAACAACAGCGGGACGATCCAGGGACGCGGCAACAACTTCGGGGTCTATATCGGGGGCATCGGCACGGTCACCAATTCCGGCACGATTAGCGGGTCCGAGAGCCTCCTTCTCCACACCGGCGGTCGCCTCGACAATATGGCCGGCTTGATGCTGGGCCGCGTAGAAATGGACGGCCGCGGCACGGTCACAAATTCCGGTACGATCAGATCGGGCACCGTCGGGGTCGACCTCCCAGGGGGCGGCAGCGTCTACAATAGCGGGACGATTGAGGGAGCCGAAGCCATCGCCATCGGGTCGAGCTCCGGCACGGTGACCAATTTCGGCTATATCGCCGGCGGGATCGGCGGGGGCGTCGATCTCACCGGGGGCGGTAGTGTCGGCAATATGGCGGGCCTGATCGGGGGGGGCGTCCTCATCTTCGGGAGCGCCGGCACAGTGACCAATCTTGCCACGATCGTCGGCGGCGACGGCGTCGACCTGCGGGCCGGTGGCTATGTCGGCAACAGCGGGACGATCCAGGGCGGTAACTTCGGTGTCTACATCACCGGCGCCGCCGGCACGGTTACCGATTCCGGCACGATCACCAGCGCGTCCGGTGACGGCGTCGAGTTCCTCGCGGGCGGCCGCGTCAGCAACACCGGCACGGGTCTGATCCAGGGCACGACCGGCGTTGTGATCAACGGCACTCCCGCAACGGTCACCAATTCCGCCACGATCACCGGCACGTCAGGCGACGGCGTCGAGCTCCTGGTGGGCGGCCACGTCAGCAACACCGGCACCGGCCGGATCCAGGGACAGGGCAATGGCGTCAGGATCCTCGCCGGGACGGTCGCCGCGACGGGGACGGTCACCAATTTCGGCACGATCGTTGGCGCAAGCGGCGTTGGAATCTACCTGCAAGCCGGCGGGTACGTCGGCAACACCGGGGGCCTGATCAGGGGGAGCAAGGGCGTCTACGTCCTGACCGCCGCCGGGACGGTCGTCAATTCCGGCACGATCATCGGCGCGATCCAAAACGGCGTGGACCTGACAGCCGGAGGCAGCGTCCGCAACACGGGCCTGATCCTGGGGTTCCGCGGCGTCTATATCTCGACCGGCGCCGGGACGGTGACCAATGCCGGCACGATCATCGGCAACCACGCCAGCGGCGTCTATCTGGCCGCGGGCGGCACCGTCGTCGATTCCGGCACAATCACCGGCAGCAATGGGGCGGTAAGGTTTGGGGGCAGCGGCAATCTCCTGGTTGTCGAGCACGGTTACAAGCTCGTCGGTGCTTACGGCGGCGTCAGCCCGACCAACACGTTCGAGCTCTCCGGCGCCCTCGGGGCGGTAACGGCAACCTACAACAGCCTGGGTCTGGTTCATTTCCAGGATGTCCTGTTCGGCGGCGCCGGCAGCGAGATACTGAAGATCACCAACGACGCGGTGCTGCCGGGGACGATCTCGGGGTTTACGCTGACCAGCGGCGAGACCATCGACCTCACCGGCCTGGTATTCGCCGGCACCACCAGCGCGAGCTTCAACTCGTCGACGCATGTATTGACAGTGACCGAGGGCACCAATTCGGTCCAGCTGCACCTCGACGCGAGCGACGCGACGGTCTTCAAGGCCAGCGCCGATTCCGGCGCCGGCACCGACATCACGCCGGCGTGCTTCTGCCGCGGCACGCTGATCCTCAGCGATCGCGGCGAGGTGGCGGTCGAGGATCTGGTGATCGGCGACCGGCTGGTGACGGTCTCTGGCGCGGCGCGGCGGGTCAAATGGATCGGGCATCGCGCCTATGACGGACGGTTT